>Ga0302278_10001017_pt1 | contig 35249 bp, 17 predicted proteins | sample III_Bog_N3_2_FD_194543 | JGI IMG/M metagenome (GOLD analysis project Ga0302278, IMG submission 194543) | Peat permafrost microbial communities from Stordalen Mire near Abisko, Sweden - III_Bog_N3_2 | ecosystem: Environmental > Terrestrial > Soil > Wetlands > Peat | place: Sweden: Abisko... | reverse complement strand
AGTGGTATTCGTAGCGGCCGGGGTTGAAGCTGGCGGTGGAGCGGTTTGTTGAGTTGCTGTCTGGGGCTTGGCGGTTGCGGGCGCAGGCTTCGCGGGCGTCGGCTTGCCGGGGGTGGCCGGAACGGATACCGGAGTTTTGGTTAACGGCACCGCGGGAGGCAGATCGCCACTTCCGAAAGTGGGCGGCTGCGGATTGGGCGGCGGGACGGTTTGGTGCTGCGACTGAACGTGGCCGAAATGATAGAGGCGGTGCAGAAACCAGCCGCCTGCTCCGGCTGCCACAACAGCAAGCAGAGCCACGGCAATGATGGCTTCGCTTTTCAACTGTTTGGAAGGCTTCTTGACTGGGGCAGCGGCTGGCTTTTGCGTTGCTGAATACGTGTGGGCCGGTGGATGCGAGATGCTGCTGGGCGAGGCGGCGAGCGTGGCGTTGGGATCGCTTGCGGCCGGGGCCGTCGAGGAGAGCGTGGCATTGGGATTGACGCGCAAGGTGGCTAGATCCTGAGCGAGCTCTTCGCCTGTCTGATAACGAGCAGTAGGATTTTTGGCGAGGCACTTCAGAATCACGCCCTCAAGGGCCGGAGGGATGGCAGGGTTGAGCTTGGAGGGCGGGATGGGATCGACGTGGACGACTTTGTAAGAGACTGCCGTCATGGTTTCGCCGAGAAAGGGCTGCTCGCCGGCGGCCAGTGAAAAGAGAATTACACCCAGCGAGAAGAGGTCGGCACGGCCGTCGATGGGAGCGCCGGTGAATTGCTCGGGGGGCATGTAGGCGGGGGTGCCGAGCATCTGGCCGGTGCTGGTGATCTCACTGGCCGCGAGCTTGGCGATGCCGAAATCGGTGATGCGGGGCCGCTCGCTGCCGTAGACTTCCCGCGAGGTCATGAGGATGTTGGCGGGCTTGATGTCGCGATGGATCACGCCCTGGCGGTGCGCGTAACCGAGGGCGTCGGCGAGCTGCTGGCCGATATCGCAGACGCGATCGAGGGTGAAGCGCTCACCCTTCTTCATGGCACTGTCGAGGGTGTGACCGTCAACAAACTCCATGACCAGAAAGGGCGCGCCTTCGTGCTCGCCCACGTCGAAGACGGGCACGATGGCGGGATGAGCCAGCACGCCGGAAGCGCGAGCCTCACGATAAAAACGCGCACGGTATTCCGCGGCCTGCTCCCCACTGAGCGCGGCGGAATGGATGGTTTTGAGAGCCACGATGCGGCCTACCGCAGGGTCATTGGCTTTGAAGACGCTGCCCATCGCGCCGCGTCCCAGTTCTGCGACGATTTCGTATCTTCCAATAAAAGTCGGGGCGGCCATGGTGTGGATTGTATCAATACTACAGGGACTAAGGGACTAGGGACTAAGGGACTAGGGAAACAGCGAGCGAGGGAGCAAGGGAGTTAAATCTGACCTCAGGCCGTGGCGCGGTAGCGGACCACCAACAGCGTGATGTCGTCCGACTGGCTGGCGCCGCGTGAAAAGGCACTCACAGCGTCCAGCACCGACTGCTGTAGGACCTCGACCGGGACGTCCTGCTTGCCGGCCAGAGCCTGGCTAAGTCCTGAAACCTCAAAAAGGTCATGGTTCACGTTTTCCGCTTCGGTGACGCCGTCGCTGAACAGAACCAGGGTGTCTTCAGGCTCGAGTTGCAGGCAGGCGGATTCGTAACTGGCTTCGGCGATGAGGCCCACGGGAAACGAGCCTTCGTTGTAAAGCTCGGTGACCTGGCCCTTGCGCAGCAGGAGCGGGGAAGGATGGCCGGCCTTGATGTATTCGAGCATGCCGTCGCGGCCGATGATGCCGATGAACATGGTGGCATAGCGGCCAACTTCGCTATGGTGGCAGAGGAATTTGTTGACGTGGTTGAAAACTTTGACGGGATCGGCGCCCATGGAAAGCCCCGACAAGGCGCCCTGGAGCATCGTGGTCAGCAGGGCTGCGCCCAGTCCCTTGCCGCTGACGTCGGCGATGAGAATCGCGGTGCGGTCTTCGTCGACCGAAACCACGTCGAAGTAGTCGCCGCCGACTTCGGTGCAGGGATGATGCACGCCGCTGACGGCGAGGTGGGGAAAGTCGTGCAGGCCGTGGGGCACGAGCGCCTGCTGGATGGTGCGCGCGATGGAAAGCTCCTGTTCGAGGCGCTGGCGCTCGCGCTCCTTCTCAACCAAGAGGGCGTTGTCGAGAATGCTGGCGGCCTGCAGGCCGAGGGCGTCGAGAATCTGCCGGTCGATGGCGGAAAAGGCTGCGATGCGGCGCGAATCGAGATAGATGACGCCGAGCAGCGGGCCGTGCTTGAAGTCGCCGCCCGTAACGGCAACTTCACGGGTGGAAGCGTAGAGCGGAATGGCGACCACGGCGCGCAAACCTTGCACCACGACGCTTTCGGCTGCCTTCAAATCAAGGCCGGCAAAGTTCAAGTCTTCAGTGATGACGCTGGCCTGTTTGCTGATGGCCTGATTGACGGCGGTCTGGCTGGGGTTGATGGTCTCAGGGGCGAGATTGTCGCCCTTGTTATTGCGGGCGAGATGCACGCGCATGACGCCGGAGGCATCGGGCTCAATCAGCAGGCCGCGATCGGCGTGGATGATGGAGATGGCGTGGTCGAGCATGGAGCCGAGCACGGAATCGAGCGGAAGCTGCGAGTGCAGCAGCGAAGTGGCTTCCAGAAGCAGGTTGAGTTTGCTCAAGCCGTCGCCAGTTACAGAGCTAGCCAGTTTGGAAAGCGAGCCGATGCGGGTGAGCAGGTTGGCGACCTCGGGCTGCTCGGGCACATCAGGAGCTGAGCCCACACGAAAGACGATGTGGTAACTGTCATCGATGCCGAAGCCGATAAAATCGCCGTCGCGGAGTGGCTGCACCTGCACCTTGACGCCGTTCACAAACACGCCGTAGCGATTGCCCCGGTCTTCGATCCGGTAGCCCGCGTCGCTCATCACAATGGCGGCGCAGTGGCGCGAAATGCGGCCGTCGACGAGCGCGACATTGTTGTCGGTTTCGCCGCGGCCAATGAGAAACGGGGAATGCGTGACGGTGACGGTCTGACGGGTCTGGTCAGGAGCGATCACTTCAACGAATGTATGGGCTTGGGAGGAAGGTTCCATCATGGCTTGCGATGTGGGCAAATTGTACCACGCACAGGAGTGACGGAGTGAAGAGACTGAAAGAAGGGGAGTGGGTCAGTTTGAATGCGCCGTGAAAGGGCACGACTTCAGTCGTGCCGTAAATGTCCCAAAAATCAGCGGGGCTTCAGCCCCCGAGGGATGATTCTTTACCAGGGATTGGGAGCCAGCGCCTGGTAGTGGACCCAGTCGAAATCGACGGCGCCGGGATCGGAGGTGAGCGTGGTCCAGGCGAATAGAGCGGGCCGCGAGCCTTTCCACCAACTGAAACGGATGGGCGTGGCCGCGCCGAGTTGTTGGAAGGTCTTGCCGTCATCGAGCGAGTAGAAATAAAGGGCCTGATCACCGCTGACGCGCACGCGGAGCTGGATCACGGTTTGAGTCAGTGCGGGACCGGAGACGTGCTCCGACAAATGAAAGAAATCGAGCCGCCGCGCGCCGTCTGATTGGACGATTTCAAGCCCGCTGGCGGATTCTTCAAACATGGCGAGGCCGGCGTGCACGCCAGCTTTCATCGCATTCAAGTCCACGCGCACGGTGAACGCGAAGGAGTTGTCCTGCATGCACTGCGTGAGCGTGTTGCGCGCGGAGAGCAGGCCATCGGCCGGCATGGGGATGAGCCGCAGATAGCCGGGCCGTGCGGCGAGAGACCAGTGGGCGTCGTCGGGATTATGGTTCCACTCCCACTGTGGGCCCAGCACGGCCTCATTGAAATCGTCGGAGGTTTGCGGATGCTGTTCGGACGGCGCGGTGGAATGGTCTGGAATGGAGCCGGAAGCAATGGGCTGTCCGGTCGAGTTGCCATCGGGATCGGCGCCGATAACGGGCCAATCGTCCCGCCAACGCACGGGCTCGAGATGCACGATGCGGCCGTGGGCGCCGTCGGACTGAAAGTGTACAAACCAGCCCTCACCATCGGGAGTTTCGACATAACCGCCCTGGTGCGGTCCGTTGATCTTGGTTGAGCCCTGCGCCAGCACTACGCGGTAGTCGTAGGGGCCGTAGATCTGGCGCGAGCGCAACACAACCTGCGATCCCACGCCAACGCCTCCGAAGGGCGCAAAGATGTAGTAGTAGCCGCCGCGCTTATAGAGCTTGGGGCCTTCGAGAGTGGGCAGATGCTCGGGATCTTGGACGACGATCTTTCCTTGATCGAGCACATGTTTGCCGTCGGGCGACATGCGGTGCAGGATGAGCGGGCCCGCGCCGGTGACGGAATGGATCAGATAGGCCTTGCCGTCGTCGTCCCAGAATGGACAGGGATCTTCAAGGCCGGGCTGCGCGATGACGACGGCGGGATCGCTCCACGGACCGGTGATGCTGGTCGCGGTCGAGACGAAGATGCCCTCATTAGGGGTGGGGAAGTAGACGTAAAAAAGCCCGTCGTGCTTCCGGATGGAGGGCGCCCACACGCCTTTGCCGTAGCGATTGCCGCCCACCATGCTGTAGCGCGGGTCCATGGTGAGGCGATCGACGACGTGACCAACGATGGTCCAATGGACGAGATCCGTGGATTGCAGAATGGGAATCCCGGGAACGAAATGGAAGGTGGAGGCGACGAGATAGTAGTTAGCGCCGTCGCGGATCACATCGGGATCGGAGTAGTCGGCGAAGAGAATGGGGTTGTGGTAGACGCCCTCTGCCGCAGGCCGGGATGCCTGCGCCAGGGCAGGGACGGTGAACGCCAAAAGGCAGATCGCCAGCAACCTTCTGATTAGCCGGTCCTGAGATTTCCATCCTGCCGTCGCGATCATCGAGTGGCCTTCACGTTCTGCTCGGTTGCATTTCAGAGATAAGAGCGGCCTCTCATGGCCGCCCGATTCGGCACTCGACCAGTCACAAACTGCTGCAACGAGCGCTCCGGATACCGAAGTCGGAGCGTGCAATGTAACGGGGAGTGCGGCTGACAGCCGCACTCCCCTGTGAGTTAGAAAAGCAACTTCAGAGAAAACTGCGCGATGCGCGGATCGTTTGCGACGGTGGCGGGACTCACGTTCTGAGGAGCGGTGCTCGTGACTCTGCCAAACGACCCTCCCAGGCCGGTGGCTGGGTCGCCAGCGTTGGTGTGGTTCAACAGGTTGAAGTACTCGGCGCGGAACTGCAGAGAAGTCCGCTCGCCGAATGGGAACACGCGCGCGATGCTGGCATCCCAATCGGTGTAAGCCGGGCCCCTGAACGAACCCTTCTTGACGTTCCCGAATGTACCGGCGGGGTTGACAGAAAAGGCTGCCGGATTCAGGAAGTTTCTGCAATTTATCTGGCCCGTGCATTCCGAGCCACCGTAAGCGCCGCTGCCGCTATACACGGCGCGATCGCGATTCTGGTGCACACCGGAATTGTTGTTTGAGCTTGAGGTAATCGTCAGCGGGTCGCCCGAGCGGTGCTGGACGAGGCCCGTAGTCTCGTAGCCGTTGACCAGGTAACGGAGAGCGGCAGGAGCGTCGTTCATGATCTTCGGCTCCTTGTACACATAGGAAGACGCGACCACATTTTGGTGATCGAATTCCGTCGGTCCGTAGTCCAGAGCTTTGAAATTGGCCATGGTAATCGGATAAACGAACGAGTTGCCGCCGCCGATAGAGGTAGCTGCCTGGTTGTAAGGCATGTTGTCGAGCGCCTTTGACCAGGTGTAGTTGAACAGCAACGTCAGGCCATATTTCATGCGCTGTTCGGCCGAAACCTGCAAGGAGTTGTAGTTGGTGTTGCCACCGGTGTTGGCCGCTGTGATGAAGTTCCCCTGCGGATAGCAACTGTTGGTTGCCGAACATCCCGCCAGATCGTAAATGGCAGTGGTCGAGCTGGTCCAGGGATTGAGTTCGAGGTTCTGCCACTCGTGGCGGCTTTGCTCCGCCACATACGCGGCACGCAGGGAGAAACTGCTGCTAAGCTGCTGTTCCACGGCCAGGTTGTAGTCGACGGTGCGCGGATCCTGGAAGCCTCTGAAGGGATCGAAGGTCAGCCAGTTATTGGACGCGCTGATGGGCGCGGTTGGCGGAGGCACTGCGGGGGCCGGGAAAGGATTCGTGACGCCCACGGAGCCGTATGGGTTGACGAAGGTCATGTTGACGTCGGCGGCTGGATTGGAGGTAGAGAACGTGGAATTAAGCGACACCGAAGTGAGGAACGGCGCGCCGTTTGAGTAGATATTGAAAAGTGTGCTGTTGATGCGGCTGTCAAAGAACAGGCCGGTACCGCCCCGCACGCTGGTTTTGCCATTGCCGAAGACATCCCAGGCAAAGCCCAGCCTGGGCATAAAGTGACCGTAAGCCGACGCGGCGCCGTTGGGGTTGAACCCCGGATCGCCGGCGAACTGCATTCCGGCCGGCGCAAGAGGGTACTTCGTCGAGTGAGTGTTCGATGCCCAGAGGGTCGGGTTGAAACCTCCCATGCGTCCATCTCTCTCATGCCATGGCACAAAAGGCTCCCAGCGCACACCGTAGTCCAGCGTCAGGCGAGGAGTCGCTTTCCAGCTATCCTGCACGTAGGCTCCCTGAAACTTGCCGCGGGGTTTGAAAAGCTGGCCGTTTGCCTGGTTCATTTGCGCGAGATACCCAAACTCGAAGCTGGCGGCGGCATCGCCGGTGCCCGTGGCGCTGAAGTTGAACTGACCGGGCAGTGAGTTGAGGTTATCGACGTCGACCTTCGACAGTTCGAAATGATAGCCGGCGTCGATGTTGTGCTTGCCCCACAGGAAATGGATGTCGTCGGTGAGCGTATAGTTCCCTCTGCGGAAGGTGGCCTGGCCGAGCGTGGAGACTGTGAAGTAGCCCGGCACCTGAATCTGGGAGATCTGCTTAAGCGGCGGCTGGTATACACCGGTGACGCCAAAGTCAGCCACGCTGACAGCGCTGGCAACCGGCCCGCGGCCGTCGTTCTGGATTTGGTCGCTGATGATGAGGTTATTGACGATGTGCGCAGTGAAGGTGTGCGTTTCGGAGATCAGCGCGTTGTAATAGTGGTTCGAAGCCCCGTTGGCAAGGGTGAGAATGTTCGCGGTGTTTTCCAAGCCTTGCAGGATGAACGCGTCGGAGAAGTAGCGCTCAAATATTTTGTCTCTCGGGGCCAGTTCCTGGTCTGCACGCGCCGTGATCTCCGCCATCGTGAAGTTGTTCGGGAGTGCGAACGGAGCAACGGAGCCGTTGGAGGACAACGCGGGGACGTAACTAAAGAATTTTTGCGACACGGGGCTCATGGCAGACGGCTTCCAGGTGTGCGAACTGGCGTAAACGGCAGTTCCGCCTGGTGGTAGTTGCGGACAAGATGGATCGGCAACCATAAACGTGGTTCCGTTGGGATCAAACGGATCAGTGACGCACGAGGCGAATACCAGGTTGTTGGTTCCCGGCGCTGCGCCCGACGAGTTCGCGCCCGCCTGGGCGATGGTCGGCAGAAGGATGGTGGAGGATCCGGCAGTGGAGGCAGCGTGATTGATCGTCCGCTGGTAGCCGAAGAAGCCGAACGACTTGTCGCTGCGGAAGAGATGGGGAATATCGAGGGGTCCGCCCACCGTGCCGCCAAACTGGTTGCGATGGAGCGGATCGACGACCAAGGCGCTTATTGCGGGCTTCCAAGTGAAGGGATTGGCGGCGTTGAAGGCCCGGTTACGCACAAACTCAAACACGTCGCCGTGATATTGCTTGGCGCCGCTCTTGGTGATGATATTGACCACGGCGCCGGCGTTCTGGCCGTATTGCGCGCTGTAGTTGTTGGTCTCTACGCTGAATTCCTGCAGCGCATCGGGCATGGGGAACGGCTCATTGACGTTGGTGTACTCGTCCACGTTGTTGCCGCCGTCGAGCATGTAGTTGGTCTGGCCCACGAACGTGCCGTTGGCCGAAATGGTAACCGCTGCCGGGAAGGTCTTGGTGTTGCCTTGATCCGCCTGTCCCCCCGGTGCGAAGGTGACGCCTGCGACCTCTTCCGTGAGGGCGGAAGCATTGCGGCCATTCAACGGCAGATCGCTCACTTGCGAGTTGCCGATGACCTGGGACAAGGTGCCCGTCGTCACGTCGATCTGGGCGCTTTCGGCGGTCACCGTTACCGTCTCGGTTGCCTTGCCGGTTTTGAGCGAGATGTTGACCGTGACCGCGGCGTCAGCACGCAGTTCTACGCCGGTCTGCGCATACCTTTCAAATCCCGCTCGGGTAGCGCTGATGTTGTACACGGCAGGCGACAGAATGGGAAAAACGAATGTACCTTCGCTGCCCGTTGTGGTCTTCGTCGAAATTCCCGTAGCAGCCTGGGTGGCCGTGACTTCAGCTCCGGCGACTACCGCGCCGCTCGAATCGGTCACAGTGCCATTGATGCTTCCTAAGCCCTGCGCACGCAGCCCGCCCGGCGCACAGATGCACACCGCGCATAGGACTGCAAAACTGCCCAACAGTCTGACAAGAGCTCTCATGCAAGCCTCCTAAACTTTGTCGATCTTCTCGATCCTGAGCCCGGCCGAAACGGAGTTGCCGCGCCAGAACAGACGCGTACGGTCGAGCCGGTTTGTGAATCCTCGCGTTTCTAGTAAATCGAGTTAACCTTTGCATAGACAGATACCGTCCCTGACAGTCAGGAATTCCGGTATCTTGCTTATTTTGAGTTGGTTATGGAGAGGCAGTCTCGGGGATGGCCCAGATCCGATGAAGGCTATTCCGCGGAGACCGCAAGCACCCTGGGCGGCCCTGGAGTCCCGTCGGTAACCGTGGTTCCGAGGATAATCTGCAAATTTTCACTGCCTCCGCTGGCCCGCACCTGGGCGGAGATGGCCTGGAGGAGATCGGGGTTGGTGAGAAACTCCCCGGCGGTTTCAGTGCCGTAGGTATAGAGGCCGCCAATGACGACCACTACATGGCCGGTCTCCGAATCGCGGATGCGGGAGATCAGGGCGAAGTCCTGCAACTTGGGACTGTTGGCGCCCGTGACCGGCTCCGGAGGCTGATTGGTGGCCCAGCTCCAGTTGCGTGATGCGGGGTTTTTCGCGTCCCGAATATAGATAATGTGCCGGTCGGCGTCCATGGCCAGGCTGTAACGGAGCTGGCGGGTAAGACGCAGACTCCATTCATTATTGAAGGCGCCAATAAGCACCACCGCACCTTCGCGGAGATCGGAAAACGAGCTGGAGCTGCCCCTGCGAATGAGGACCTGCTTGTTCCGGGCTTCGAGCGCGCCCACCACGCGGGCGATGGTGACGGTATCGGCAAAAGGCACCGTCTGCGACGAATCCGAGCTGGGAACCGGGGTGACGGTGCTGCTGGCGCCATCGGCGGCGGGCACTGTGGGAGGGCCGTTCGGGTGATCTCCGACGGCCACAAGAACCGGGCCCGGTGTGTCGACGACCGGCCGCCAGAACATGTCTTCGGGATTGGCTTTGTGCAGCCAGCTATATCCCAGAGCGACGGCAAGTGCGAAGGCAGCAATCAACAGCAGGCCCCAAGATCGGCGACCCCAGTGGGGAGTTTCTTTCGCCGCGGCCGTGTTTCCAGCCAGAGGGAGCGGTCCAAACTGGATATGAGCGCTGTGGGTTTCAAACCCAGCTTCGGTCGCTTCCGCTTCGGGGTCGATGAGAGTGTGGCGGGCCTGACCCGGATGCGCGAATCTGGGAACATAGGAGCCTGGCACCAGCTCGATGCGCAGCTCGGAGCGGTGCTTTTCGTCCACATAATAAGTGGCGAGCCGTTTGCGAAGTTCCGTGGCTGCGGTGCGCACGATGTGATCGACGTTGGTGTCGTAATTGGGGTCCCTTTCGAACACCTCGACACCGATGGTGCGTTCCTTGATCTGATCGGCCGATCCGTTCAGCGTTTGTTCCACCACATATTTGAGGAAGGCGACGGAGCGTTTGCTGGAACGAAAGCCGTCGTCGCGTACAAGCAGGTCGAGCTGCGCACGAATCATGCTCGCGGTCAGGCCGGGCGTTGCTCCGTACTCGACTTCGGCGTCGATCATGCTCTTTCCAGTGACAGCGATTTTAGCACGCGTCGAGCGCGACTTGGCGGTTGTCAAAGCGCGTGTCAGTCTGCACACACTGTGTGCGCCGTGACACGGATGAGGCCTGAATACTGACCGGCAAATCATTTGCTTTCAATCGACGCCGCTTGGCGCGCGGATTGCACTTCTTCCGGGCGCAGGCATTTCGGCAGGGGAGGGTGCGATGGCGGCTGAGAGGCAGTGCAAGTGGGCTTGCCCAGCGCCGGGAGCGGCAGCGAACGCGCTTGCGGAAGAAAATTCGCGTCCCAGTCGACGAAATGCCGTACGATTGGTGCGGCTTCGTATTCAAGTGATAGCGCGAGAAAGAGTTCGACTGAGCAGCCCTGCGGCAAGCACGCGCCGCAGGGTGTGGCTGACTGCGTGTTGCGCGCTGGCCGCGGCGGTGATGGTTTTCGCATTGGCAGGGCGCGCTGGTTCTGCGGGGCGGCGACTGCTGCGTCGGATGCTGCCGGTTCATGCGCAGGCGGCTCAATACCGAGTACGGCCGGCGGTGCTCAACTGGAGCGATCGCTACGGCGACGGAACGCCAGACTTTGTGCGCTTGACCGATCCGGCAGACCAGGCGGCGTTTCGCCGCTGGTTCACGCTGATTGCCGAGTACCAGGCGGCGAGGCCGCAGGCGCAGACGCCCGCGGAGATTACCGATTGCGCGAGCCTGCTGCGTTATGCGTATCGAGAAGCCCTCAAGCGGCACGACGACGTCTGGTTTCAAACCAGCGGCATTCAGGTTGCGGCGCCGCCGGGAGAAATTCGCGCGTGGAGCTACCCGCATTCGCCGCTGGGTACGGCGCTCTTCCGCGTGACGCCGGGCGCATTTTCCGCCGAAGATTTGACCGGCGGCGCATTTGCGCAGTTCGCCGACGCCAAAACCCTCGTCGAGCGCAACGCGCACTTCGTCGGCCGCGATGTGCGCGCCGCCGAGCCCGGCGACCTGCTCTTCTACCGCCAGTTCGGCCAGTCGTCGCCGTGGCACTCGATGATTGTGACGCGTAGCGGCGCCGCAGCCGAAGTTGTCTACGACACCGGACCGGATCATTCACCCCACGGACCAAGACCTGTCCGCGGGGGCCCCGATCACGGCCGCCCCGGTGAAATCCGCCGCGTTCTGCTTTCTGAGCTTCTTGACCATCCCCAGCCGCAATGGCGGCCGACGCCCGGCAATCCCAACTTTCTGGGCGTTTACCGCTGGAACATTCTGCGAGGCACTCCATGAAGTCGACAAATGAACGTCTGAATCCTCCGAGCGGAGCTAGAAGAGTTCTTCGGGGGCTAAAGCCCCGGATTCTATGCGCTCGTTACGGCACGACTAAAGTCGCGCCCTTTCGCAGCTCCATTTCTGCAACCAGTTTGCTTTTCCTTGTCGCTCTGCTCTTGATGATCGCGGGCGTGAGTGCAGCACATGCCGCCTCAGGCGATGCGCCGCGCTCATTTTCGCTCTCCACCACGCGCACCTTTGCGCCGGGCGAGAGCGTCAAGATCCAGCTTCTCGCGCGCAACGTGCCGGAGCTGGAGTTTCGCGTGTACAAAGTGCGCGATGCGGAGAAATTCTTCAGCGGACTCAATGATCCCCACAGCTTCGGCGTGAAGCCCTACTCGCCGGCCGAGCAGATCGACCAGCGCACGTGGCTGGAGCGAATCCACGATTTCAAAACGCATCTCTGGTGGCTGATCCGGAGCTTTTTCCGCGGGCAGTTTAATGACGAGGCGCGAGACAATTTTCGCGAGCGGCAGGCCAGCCTTGGCAAACGCAGCCAGGTGGTGGGGGCAACGCAGTTTGCGCGGATTCCCTTGCTGAACGAGAGCCAATTGGTGGCGCGGTGGAAGCTCGTAGTGCCGCCGGCGCTGGTGAGCGAGACGCAGCAACTGCCTATCGACGGTTTGGATGCAGGCGTGTACCTGATCGAGGCCACGGACGGAACGTACAAGGCTTACACCGTCGCGATCGTCACCCGCATCGCAATTGTCGAGCGCACGGTGGACGGAAAAGCCTTCCTCTATGTGGCCGACCGCAAGACCGGCGCGCCTGTCGACCAGGCAGACGTGGTGTTGTGGGGCGATGGAAAGTTGCAATCGACGGGCAAAACCGGCAGCGACGGCCTGGCATCGCTCACCTATACAGTGCGCGGAGGAGCGCAAGGAGCGGAGCCGGAGAATGTGTGGATCATGGCGCACCATGGCACCGACGCCGCGGTGGTGACGCCGTTCGGTTACGGATTCGGCGCGCAAAATCAGCAGCAGGAGCGCAACTTTATTTATACGGACCGGCCCGTCTACCGCCCCGGCCACACCGTGCACATCAAAGCGATCGTGCGCAAGGAAGTGAACGACAATCTGGCGCTGCCCGATGAACGCACGCTTACGATGCGCGTGACCGGACCCGACGACAAAGTGGTGTTCACCAAGGAGCTGCCGGTTTCGGCGCACGGAACGATCGCGGCGGACTTCGATCTTGCATCCGATGCGGCGCTGGGTTATTACAGCATCGACTTCAAAGGGAAGGCCGATTCGAACGACGATGAGTACGCGGGCGAGGGCGGCGGCAGTTTCTACGTTGAGGAGTACAAGAAGCCCGAGTACCAGGTGACGGTGAAACCCACGACGCCGCGCGTGCTCCAGGGTAACACCATCCAGGCCACGATTGAGGCGCGGTATTTCTTCGGCGAGCCGGTTGCGGGCGCCAAGGTGATTTACGTGGTGCACACCTCGCAGCATTATTGGTGGGATGAAGACGAAGCGGACGAAAACGGCGAGGGTGACGCGTCGGCCGATGCCAACGATGAGAGCGACACCGATTACAGCTATGGCGAGACCGAGCAGCAGGAGCACCAGGGCGTGCTGGACGCGAATGGCCAGCTCACGGTGACGCTGCCTACGGCGGTCGACGGCAAGCACAGCGACCAGGACTATCGCATTGAGGCGCGCGTAACCGACGCGGCGAACCGCGAGGTGAGCGGCCACTCCACGGTGCTGGCCACCTATGGATCGTTCCGCGTGAGCGTGGAGCCGACCAGCTACGTGGTCGAAAACGGAAAGCCGGCGCGCGTAAAGGTGACGGCGCAGGACTACGATGCGAAGCCCGTGCAAACGCAAGTCCACATTGCCGCGGTGCTGACGTGGGACGCGACGAATCATCAGCGCAGCAAGACGCCCGCGGCCAGCAAAGATGCAACCACCGGCGCCGATGGAACAGTGCTGGTAGATTTGCCGCTGGGCGGAAGCGGAGATTTCGAGATCACGGCCAGCGCCGAGACGCCGGAGAAACGCACGGTGCAGGGCCAGACGTGGGTGTGGATATGGAACGGCGCGGGCGCGTACTACCAGGAAAACGCGCAGGCGCAAATCGTAGCGGATAAAAAGACCTACCAGGTGGGCGACACCGCGCACCTGCTGCTCGTGACCGGCCTCGACGAGTCGTGGGCAGTGGTAACGGCCGAGGGCGACAGCGTGCAATCGCAACGCGTGCTGCACGCGACGGGCACAAGCCTTGCTTTCGATGTGCCGATTACGCAACAGGCGCAGCCGAATCTCGTGGTCTCCGCGATCATCGTTCACAACGACCAGATCATGACGGCGCAAAAGAGCCTGAAGGTTCCGCTGACAGAGCGCACGCTGACGATTACCGCAACGCCGGCGAAAACCCAATACGAACCGGGAGACAAAGCCAGCTTTGACGTGAAGGCAGTGGACGCCGCGGGCAAACCGGTGCAAGCCGATCTGAGCTTCGGCGTGGTGGACGAGGCACTCTACTCGGTGCGGCCCGATACCACAGGCGACATCGTGGCTTCGTTTTACCCCAAGCGCGAGGTGTATCTCGATCCGCAAACCTCGTTCGAGTTTTATTTCGAAGGCGAAGCGGGGACCAAGAGCCCCATGCTGGCCGGATTGGCCGGTCTCTACCATCCGCGCATGGCGCAGGTGAAACCGGGCTCGGACCTTGTGGTGCCGAAGGTCCGAAAAGCGTTTCCCGACACGGCGTATTGGAACGCCGATGTGCGCACTGGCGCCGACGGCCATGCGCAAGTGCAGTTCAACTTCCCCGATGCGTTGACCACGTGGCGCACGACGATACGCGCCATGACGGACGACGGCAAAGCCGGCGGAGCGGTGACGCGCGTGCTGGTGCGCAAGAACCTGATTGTCAGATTGGCTGCGCCGCGCTTCTTCCGCCAGGGCGACGAGACGGTGATGCGCGTGATTGCGCATAACTATCTGGCGACGTCGAAGGACGTAACTTTCGCGCTCGACGTGAGCGGAGTAGATGTTATCAGCGGGCAAACGCAGAAGGTGACCATTCCCGCCAAGGGCGAGAGCTATGTGGACTGGCGCGTGAAGGCACGCGTGACGGGCAACGCAACGTTCACGGCCAAGGCGCTGACCAATGAGGAATCGGACGCACTCGAAATGACGCTGCCGGTTCTGCCGTTCGGCGTGAAGCAGCGGGCTGCGGGCGCGGGCGAGGTCTTCTCCGGCGCGGGGCAGAACCAGTGGTCGTACAACTATCCGAATGGATCCGACGTGAACTCGCGGGGATTGACGATCACAATTGCGCCGTCGGTCGCGGGCACCGTCTTTGACGCGCTCGATTACCTCACGAGTTATCCGTGGGGCTGCACGGAGCAGACCATGTCGAGCTTCCTGCCCGACCTGATCGTGGCGCAGGCCGTGGATAAATTGCATTTGAAATCGCCGATTGATCGTAAAGTTCTGAACGACGAAGTGCAGGCCGGACTCGAACGGCTCTACAGCTTCCAGCACGACGATGGCGGCTGGGGCTGGTGGCCCGACGATCAGAGCATGGTATTCATGACCGCGTATGTGGTGAACGGACTTGGGCAGACCAAATCCGCAGGCTACACAGTCGACGACCAGCGGATCGCGAAGGCTGAAGCGTGGCTTACTTCGACGCTCAACGCGCATCCCGACATGATTCCCGACCTACGCGCGTACGCGGTGTACGCGCTGGCCACGACGTCCACTGCACCAAAGGCCGCGCTCGACAAGGCATGGTCAAGCCGCGACAAGCTGAGCGACGAGGGCCTGGCGCTGACGGGGCTGGCGCTGGCGGCGGCGGGCGATAGCCGCGCGAAACAGGCCGCGGATCTGCTGGAAAAGAAGGCGCACGCAACCGACGTGGATGCGTACTGGGTGGGCACATACGATGGCCTGCTCGACTTCTGGGACGATACGTCGCCGGAGACCACGGCCTTTGCGTTGAAGTTACTAATTGTCGAAGATCGCTCCAGCGGGTTGATGCCGAAAGCGGCGCGCTGGCTCGCAGAACATCGCGACGGAGACTACTGGTACTCGACCAAGCAGACGTCGATGGTGATCCAGGGGCTGACCGATTACCTGGCGCTGAGCGGCGAACTCGCCAACACGTCTGACGTCGAGGTGCTGGTGAACGGCACGAGCGTGGGCAAGCGGCACTTCGGTCCTGGCGATGCGTTTGCCGCGCCCTGGCAGATCAAGGTGCCCGCGGCGCAGTCGGGCAGCGGCGGACAGGTGACCATCCGCAAGAGCGGCAACGGGATCACCTATTGGTCAACGGAAAACAGTTGGTACTCTGCAGACCGCAAGAACTTCCAGCAGGGCCAGCTCACGCTCAACATCACGCGCGACTATTACCTGCTGCAAAAGCGGCAGGACAAGCCGACCGATCCTATTACTTACGACCTGGTTCCACTCAATGGCCCGGTGCACGTGGGCGATATCGTAGCAGTGCGGCTCGCGTTGGGCGGGACGAGCTGGAAATACCTGCTGGCCGAAGATCCGATCCCTGCGGGCGCGGAGTTCCTGCCGGAGAGCGGGCTCTACACCATCAACCACAAGCCGGATTGGTGGGCCGACTTCTTTACGCGCAAGGAATTTCACGACGACCGCGCGGCGTTTTTCAACACCGACTTTTCCGTGCGGCGCGAGTACGTTTACCTGTTGAAGGTGGACAATCCCGGCAAATTCCAAATCAGCCCGGCCGATGCCGGACCCATGTACCAGCCCAACATTGAAACCACGACCGATCCCGCGACGCTGGAGGTGCAGCCATGAAGAGAGGGACTAAGGGACTAGGGACTGAGGGACTTCGGAACGAGGTGCGCTTGTGAGCTACTTGAAAGAAACTTTGCGCCGGATAGGAAAATCGTGGGGATGGGCTGCAGCCCAATTCTGGGCGACGCTGCTGATCGTGCTGGTAGGAGTGGTGTGGACGCGCGTATCCGAAAGGCACGTGTGGCAAGTGGGGCTGACGTTTCTCCTCCCGCTATTAATGCTGGCCGCGGCGTTGGCGCTCGAAGCTGGAACCATGCGCGGCTTCATCGGTCGCGACGACCGTCGCGTGCGGTTCGCGTGGGGCGCGCTTACACTCCTGGTGTGGATCGCGGTGGTCTGGCTTGCGTGGTTCATTCTGGACTGGTGCGACGATCAGATTCCGCAGTGGGCCAGCTATCTGAACTCACGCGCCCCAGCGCACGCGCGTGCAAGGGCCTTCACTTATGCGCACATTACAATCTGGCTTACCGTTCTGGAGTGGATCTTCCGCTGGATCGTGGTTCCCGCAAAGGTGATCCCGCACGCGCTGGCTTCGGCCGAGTGGGGAGTCCGGCTGCCGTGGCGAAAACTGCTGCGCATGATGTTGAACTGGCGGTGGTGGATCGGCGCGGTGATTGCGGCGCTGGTGGGCGTACTGCTGCCCAGCTATTTCTTCAACGGCGCTCCCCATGGCACCGTGACACACCAGGTGTGGGCCGTGAGCCTGAAGCTGGCCGGTGCGTTTCTACTTGCGATGGCGAGCTGGGTTCTGCTGCTGGCGTGGGCCGCGGTGCTGCTCACTCGTGATGAGCACAAACCCAAAATGCCGGACGACGATGCGCTGGTTGCGGCGCCAATCGGTTCCGGGCCGCTTCGCGAAGACTCCGTCAAGCTACCGCTTCCCGAGAGCGGCAACGACGCTGGCGGGAACATCTGAGCGCAGCCAATCCAGCACCTGCGCCCGGCCATAGCGTGTAAGGAGTTGCGCGGCGTACCACGCGGCCGTGCGATGCGCGGCTTCCGATTCGTCATCGCTTGTAGAGTGCGCGAGAGCAGCATTGATTCCGTCGATGGTGAGCGTCGGCCTGGCGGACGGCGTCCTCGCCCCGCCGGTCTCGCCCCATGCCTCAACAAGCCCTTCGCGCAGCCAGAGCGGAGCCCTCGGCCCAGCCTCGCGCTCCACCAGCGCATGCAGAAATTCGTGGCGCATGGTCCCGGCTAGAAGTTGCCGCCCGGCCAACGTGCGCAAGGGCTGCGTACCGATCCAGTTCCCTTCTGTGAAGGCCGCGATCCAGCCCGGCGCGAACGTGGCCTGGCGAAAGGCGGGCGTGGAGGCAAAGGCGCGCACGGTAAACGGAGCAGCGGCATGCAAGCCGGATCGCTCGGTCGCTTCGGCCCGCACGCGATTGAGATCGGGCAAAAATGCGGCGTCGCCGGCATCGAGCGATTCCAGAACAAATCCATCGCCGGCGAAGCTTTGCCACGCGCGCCCCGTGGATTCGTCTGCGGCTTCCGCGCCGGGAAAATACTGCGCGAGAATTTCGCGCATGGTGCGCCCCTGCGCAGCCATTGCCGCCGCACCCTTTTGACACAGACCCACGCCATGCCCCCAGCCGCGTCCATGAAAGGAGAATGTATCTCCCTGGCGGCTCACTTCAAACCATGTGCTGGGAATGCGGCTCCATCCCAGCGACTCACCGACGGCGAGTTGGAAGTCTTCGGCGGAAATTTCGGTCCGTTCGAGCAGCAAAGTAACTGCACGCCCCGAGGTACCCCGCCTTGCGACGGTTAGATTCTGCCATCCGGGTTGCGCGAGGCCGTGCGTGGCAAGAGCCGCGGTTAAATCGGAGCGCGTGATCTGCGATGCCCACTCGCGCGCACTGGTTTGCGTGCAGAAGCGGTCGGGCTGCGAAGGCAGATAGGGCAGCGATTTCGCGCGCGGCCAAATCTCGTCCGGAGAAGCAGTGCGCCCGCCACAATCTTTGCCGAAGTAGGCGAGAGCGCGCTGCCCGTGGAACCACAGCGTCTCACCGGCGGTGGCCAGCGTGGCCGCATGCGCCGCGGTCTTGCGGTCGCCGTTGCCGTTCCAATGCAAAAGCTGACAATGGGTGGAATCGCACAGATCGTACTCGGCGTGGCCATGCGCCTCATGCAGCGCAAAGCTGCGGACCACGATAGCGAGCGCTTTCAGCGACTCAAGACTGTCGCTGGGGCCGCTCTCGCTCGCGACGACGCGCTCCACATAGTTTTCGACGGGCAGCGTGGCCACGATGACGAGCACGCCGGCATGAGCGGAGATGGCGACAGGATCGTGCAAAGTTACAGTCTCGCCGTGAGCCGTGAGCGTCACCGGCCCGCTCAGCCGGAGTTCGCGCGAAGAAACCGTTTTGCCCGTCGTCGAAAAGTTCAGTCCGTCCTTTTCCGCGTGAATCTTCGCCGGGGCGTGCAGCACTTCCACCGGGCACCGCTCACAAGTCTGGAGCAACGTGAATTCCCTTGGCCCCGTAGGCGTGAGCGTCAAGTCGTGATCATGCCAAAGCGTCCACATGCCGACGCGCAATGTTTCCCGCGAAGCAGCCGGCTGATCGGCGGCGACAACTGGAGTCGGAGCCGGCTTGAGGAAACAAAAGAACAACGCGGCGGCGAGGATGCTCGTGAAAAGTCGATGCGTTTTCGTTGTTTCGCATCCTAGGCGCAAAAAACGCGACGGGGATCGAGCATCGAGTATTCTGCGGGACCGGTCGCTGTTCATGGCCGCTTCCGATATGCGTTGATTGGCGCGTTGGCGAGCAACTCGCCGGCTACGTGCGCGGCATCGGCGCCACGGCCCGCGGGGAGAAACACAGCAATCACCACCTGAGGATTTTCCGCAGGCGCGAGGCCTACAAACCAGCCGTGAGTGCGGGGTGAGGAAGCGCCTTCCGCGGTTCCAGTCTTGCCCAGCACCGCAACGCCGCCCAGACTGGCCTGGCCCGCCATGCCGAAGCTGGCCGAGTCCTCTAATCCCGCACGCACCACTTGCGCTGCGTTGGAATCGGGATGCGCGGCAAGCTCGAGCGCGAGCCAGCGATAGGCTGCGGCCAGCTCGAGAGGCGTGACGCGCACACCGTCGACGCCAAGCAAAGCCAACTGCTCGGAGTCTGGCGAGTTGGGCTCGCGGAATTCGGCAACAGCCTCTTGAGGCGCAAGGCCGGTGAGTCCCAGCAACCCGGTGGGGCGCAGAAGACGGCCTAGCTCACCGGGTTGCAACGTGCGCGCCACGGCGGCGAAATAACTGTTGCACGACCATGTGAGCGCCTCCTGCGCGTCGAAGGGTGGCGCGGCCGGATGAGTGCACGCGAGGCGATGGCCGGCCACGACGAGTTGCCGATTGCAGGCCACGCGATTTGCCGGATTCCAACGCCCCGCGCGGATGAGCGAATACAAAACGAGGGGCTTCAGCGTGGAGCCAGGCGCAGCCGCGGTGCGCGCCGCGTCCGCGAGGTCATGCGACGCCAGCGGACGGCCGCTTGCGATATCAAGCACAACGATGCGCGCGTCGGGAGACTGACGCGCCGCGCGGTCGACTGCGCTTTGCCACGCGGGCGCCGGCGTTTGGCACGAGGCGCTGAAAGCGCCGGACACCGCGAGAATGACGAGCGAACGCAGAATTCCGTGCACACCAGAAGTATGACCGATTTGCGCCAAAAGTTTCAGTGCAGGGGACCGCGTATAATCGGCGGCGACGCACGACTGCAGCCTTACTCTCATTGAAAAGGACCCGCGACACCCATGTTTCCGACCCGAAAGCTTTGTTCTTTCCTTTTGCCGATTTTGGCCGTGGCACTCGCTCCCGGTCTCTTCCGCGCACAGAATGCCGCGCCGCCGCGGCCGCAAATCACCGGCGTCTCGCACGTGGGCTATTTTGTGTCGGACCTGCCGAAGACCATCGCGTTTTGGCACGACCTGCTGGGCTTCGACGAGTACACAACGCTCAACAAGCCGGGAACGGAGCAGATCCGCATCGCCTTCATCAAGGTCAACGACCACCAGCACATCGAGCTGTTTACCGACGCGCCAGCCTCGCCGCCCAGCATGATGAGCCACTACTGCTTTAGCGTAAGCAATGTGGAGCAGATGCGCGCGTATCTGAGGTCAAAGGGTTTCGACGTGAAGCCGGGCAACGGTGGTAAGACCCGCACCGGCGACTACGCCTTCGAGATCAAAGATCCCGACGGCACGCAGGTGGAATTTGTCCAGAGCCTGCCTACGGGCATCGAAACGCAGAATGCGGGCAAATTCATGCCGCCCACGCGCATTGCCGACGCGATCTACCACGTGGGCTTTCTGGTGGGAAACCTGGACAAGTCGCTGGCTTTTTACGAGGGCGTATTGGGCTTTACAGAAACCTGGCGCGGCAGCAGCAACGGACAACAACTGAGCTGGGTGAATCTGCACGTTCCTGACGGCAAGGATTACATCGAGCTGATGCTTTACGACAAGACGCCGTCGGGCTTCGGGGGGAAGAACCATGTCTCGCTCGTTGTTGCCGATGTCGAGAAAGCGGTCGCGGAGTTGGAAGCGAGGCCCGCGTACAAATCGTACCTGAGTTATGCGAAGCCGCTCACGGTGCAGGTAGGGAAGAACGGCAAGCGCCAGGTGAATCTCTACGATCCAGACGGAACGCGCGTGGAACTGATGGAAGCGCAGACCGCCGACGGCAAACCGGTGCCATCCTCCACCGCGCCGCCACCGGCGCCGGCCCACGAGTAGCGCAGAGTCAAGCACTTCAGGATTTTTAACCGGCAGGGCCCACAGCTAACGACTCGGCGGGACGACAATGTTGATCGTGGTCTCAACTTCGACCGGCCGGTTGTTCAGCAGGTAAGGCCGGTAGGTCCACTGCCGGACGGCGTCCAGAGTTGCTTGCTGCAGCGGGGCTGGTCCGCTGATTACATAGAGCGCCTCCACAACGCCCTTGGTGCTAATCGTGGCATGAAGAACGACCGTGCCGAAGACATGATTCTCGATTGCATCGGCTGGATAGACGGGAACGACTTGGGACTTGACCATGCGCGCGGCTACGGCGGCGGAGATTGTGAATTTACGCAGTGCTGGATCGGCACAGGGTGGCGGCCGAAGTTCGGCGGCTTCTCCTTGTGCTGCTGCGTCGCGCCATTTTGTGAGCTCGACTATTGTTCTATGCGCTTCGACGCCAATGGGAGGACCTTCATCCCATATCTGATGAGTTCGGAGGTGCGCGCTCATTACACATTCGACGTATTTCTTTGTATCTGTCACCGGTCGACCCGCCCGGTCGGTGTTGGGTGTCTCATCAAATGCAGAGAGATATTGATCACGAGTTGCCAAGTTCTCCTTTAATCCTTGCTTCAGGACTAAGATGGCTCGATCCAATTCCAGCACAAGAGGCGTGGTGTTTGGCTCGACTGCCGCGGCTGGTGGATTATGAAGAACCGGTGCGGGGGCTTGAAGAGTTCCAGTCTGACTGGCTGAGAAACTAGCTGCGACAACGAAGACGTTCATCAAAAGCACGTTACGAAGCGACATATCTGTTTCCGTTCCAGATAGCAGAGTCATCACCCTCGTGGCCAAGGAAATCTTGGCGAGGCCCAATTCCGTAAGGAGGCGACTCAATATTCTTAGACACCGAAGGTAGCGAAAAAGTGCCGAAGACACAGGCTTTGAGGATGATTCACCGCCGCTTCCGTCGGGTGACCGGCCGCGCGAGCGTATATATTGATACGACCGACATGCGAGCGATCGAAGACTCGCTCGGGTGATTGAGGCTGCCCCCGCAGCTTCCTGTTATTCTCGCTATCACAAATGGAGAAACCTCTGCACGCTTCGAAGAATGGTTCTGGCGATGGCTCTTCTCCCGGCCTGCCGCGCGTTCTGGGCGCGGGCGAAGCCATCGCGATCGTAATCGGGACTGTGATCGGCAGCGGAATTTTTTTGATTCCCAGCGAGATGATGCGCGACACTGGCTCCTCGCTGCTGGTCTACCTGGCGTGGATCGTGGGCGGATTGCTGTCGCTCTTCGGAGCCATGACCTACGCCGAACTGGCCACAATGATGCCGTATGCGGGCGGCGAATATGTTTACCTGCGCGGCGCCTACGGCGATACTGCGGGCTTTCTCTACATGTGGACATGGTTTACGGTGGCCAAGCCGGGCTCGATTGCGACTGTCGCTCTGGGCCTGGCGCGCACGCTCGAGTTCTTCCCGGTCTTTTCCCGCCTGTCGGATGCGATTCCCGGCCTGCCCTTCACGCTCTATTGGTCGCAATTATTTGCCATCGCCGTCACGTGGCTGGTCACCGGGCTGAACTACCTGGGCATCAAAAAGGCCGGAGATTTTCAACTGGTCTTTACGGTGCTGAAGGCGGTTCTGATTCTGGTTGTGGTGGCGCTCTGCTTTCAATCTACGAGCGGATCGTGGAGTCACTTCCTGACCCGATTGCCGCACGCCACGGGCGGTTGGAGCGGCTTTATGCTGGCGCTCATCGCAACCTTGTGGGCCTATGACGGCTGGAGCGATTTGAGCATGGTGGCGGGAGAAGTGCGGCGGCCCGGGCGCAATCTTCCCCTGGCTTTGATTGGAGGCCTGCTGGGAGTTGCCGCGCTCTACATGGCCACCAACGCGGCGATTCAATACGTTCTTCCGGCACCGGCGATTGCCGCCTCAGAATGGCCGGCGGTGGCGGCGCTGCGGGCAGTAGCTGGCACACACGGGGCGGGAATTGTGGCAGCGGCCATGGCCCTCAGTATCGTGGTGGCCCTGAATGGAACGGTGATGTCGGGCGCGCGGGTGCCTTATGCCGCCGCTCTTGATGGGCTGTTTTTCCGCCGGTTCGCGCAAGTGCATCCGCATTTTCGCTCGCCTTCCACCTCGCTGGTGGCACAGGGACTGGTGTCGACGGTCCTGCTGCTGTTTCTAAGCCATTTTGCGCAACTCTTCGAGCTGACGGTGTTTGCCGAATGGCTGTTTTACGCGATGGCGGCCAGCACGGTCTTCGTTTACCGCCGCAAATCACCGGACGCGACACGGCCCTACCGGGTGTGGGGTTACCCGGTACTTCCAGCCATCTTCGTGGGGTCCGCCGCCGCGGTGCTGGTCTCGAGTTATGCTGGAAATCTGAAGGGCTCGTTGCTTGGCACCGCATTGATTCTAAGTGGGTTGCCTGTTATGTGGCTGATTCGCCGCCGGCGCACCGCGCGCTGACAGAGAGTTCCTCAATCGTGGTGTATTCACCCACCCTTTCGCGAAAAGCCGCGAAAGGATGGGGCAACCTCGACCGATCCGATCCCCCTTTGCGAGGGCTTCTGCCGGCCATTTCCGACCCAGGAAGCGGCAATTTGCTAAGAAATCCACGGAAATTTGCGTTCTTTACACGATTTTCATTGACATTTATTTTGAGCATCGCTAGTTTTACATACATCCAGTCATCTATATGACTTGGCTGATGGTTCGATTTTCTGGCGCGATGGGCATGCATTGAACGTTTCTTGCCGTTTCCGCAGAACCATATCCTCCCCCAGACCGCGGTTTCAGGAGATTTCTTCAATTCCTGGACAAACTGCCTGGGAGCCGGGGACACATCATGCAGGCTCCAGTCGGCGGTTGAAGGCATCGTGTCTTCGCGCCGCCGCAGCCAGAATGCACAGGGAAACCTCTCGCATCGCCAGAAGAGGCTCTTCCTTATCACAGAAAAAAGGCCCCCCTGTAACGCTCAATGCAAGCCGTGCCGGCATGGTTCTCGATTCTGTGCCGGACCCGCGTAATCATTGTCTACCTCTCAACCTGCAAGGCTGATGCGGGGTAAATGCGCAGGGAATGCCCTTCATCGGCAGAACGAAAAACATTCAGGAGGCTGTCAACTGCTATGACGAACAAATTTGCACAATGTTTATTTGCCCTGTTGATCGCAATAGGGCTGGTGTTTACCGCCAGTAATGCAACCGCACAGAGCGCCACTTCCGGCAGCATTAGCGGAACAGTATCCGACACAACAGGCGCAGTGATTCCCGGCGCCACCGTGACCATCACCAACACGGATCGCGGCGAAGATATTCGCGTCACCAAGACCAATGGCGCAGGATTCTTCACGGCAGAAGCTCTGCCGCTGGGCACCTACAAGGTGACGATTACGGATGCAAAATTCAAGACCGAGGTTGTGACCGGCCTGGTGCTGCACGCGGCGGACGAGCTTACCGTCAATCAGACACTGACGCCGGGCGGCGCCAACGAAGTGGTTACGGTGAATGCCACCGACAACCTGGTCAATGTGAATCTGGAAGATGCGACCTCGGCCGGCCTGATCAACAACGAACAGATGAACGAGATGCCGCTTGTCACGAGGAACTACGAAACGCTGATGAACCTGCAGCCCGGAGTGGTTTTCGGTGGCTCTACAGATGATCTGACGCGCGGCCCCGCGGGACTGAGTGGCTCGTCGAGCACCGTGTCGTTCTCGGTAAATGGCGGCCGCAATACATCAAACGGTTGGACGATCGACGGCGCCGACAACCTGGACCGTGGCGCGAACCTGACGCTCTATACGTATCCCAGCCCGGACGCGATTTCCGAGTTCAAGAACCTGCGCGGCCAGTACAGCGCGCAGTTTGGGCGCAACGCATCAGGACAGATTGACGTTGTGACCAAGTCGGGCACGAACGCGCTGCACGGCAGCGCATATGAGTATCTGCGCAACAACTATTTCGACGCCAATACGTACTTAAACGATTTTCATGGTGGTCCTGCGTCGGCGTCTACGTTTGCGACTCCGGTTTACCGGTACAACGTCTTCGGATTCTCGGCAGGTGGGCCGGTCTGGATCCCCAAGGTATACAAGGGCAAGGACAAGACCTTCTTCTTCGTGTCCGAAGAGTTCCAGCGCATCGTCCAGGTGCTTGCAGCGCAGACGGCCACGGTGCCACAAGCTTCGGAGCGCAATGGCGACTTTACCCAGTCCGGTTATCTCCCTGCGACTGGCCAGCCTGGCGCTGGAGTGTGGACCACGGGTCCCATCACAGTTTGTACGGCGTTCACGAACAATCCCGCGACGCAAGTGAATACCTGCACAGCGACTGGGACGTCGGTTACGTCGGGCATTTCGCCGACGGCGCAGGCCTATATGAAGGACGTGTTTGCCAATGTGCCGGTACCGAATGTGGCCTTCAATCTGGCGCATAACGCGGACCCGCACACTATTTACACCAACTTCAAAGACATCTTCAACAACCTTGACTCGGTGGTGCGTATCGACCAGCAATTCGGGCAGAAGCTGAACGTCTTCTATCGCTATCTGCACGATACGTTCCCGGAGACGCTGCCGCAGGGCCAGTTCACGACGGTGTACATTGCCGGCGCGAACACGACCACGGTGGTGAATCCCGGCACGCAGCACTTGGCACACGGGACGTATGTATTCAGTCCGACGATGCTGCTGAATGTGGGCTATTCGTTCTCCAACGGCAACATCGTGAGCACCCCGTCCGGCTTCCTTTCTTCGGCGCAGTCGCCTGACGTCAAACCCACGCTCGTCTATCCCAACACTGTGGGGCTGATCCCAAATCTATCCATCGCCGGCATGACCGCGCTGAGCGGCAGCGTGGCCTATACCGACCACGGCACCAATCACCAGGCGTATGGCGACCTGACCAAGACCCTGCACAACCACACGCTGATCTTCGGCTTCTCGTACAACCACTACCAGAAGCTTGAAAACAACACCACCGGCACGCAGGGAGGGTTCACATTCGCAAGCGACTCAGGCTTCTCGAATGTGCCCACGAATAACAATGGCGGCGCGAACGAGGCGCAGGCATTTGCCAACTTCCTGACGGGCGATGCCAACGGAGGCTTCAGCCAGCTCTCGAGGGATCCTGTGACAGACCAGAAGTTCGCCCTGTACGAGGGCTTTGCGCAGGACAACTGGAAGGTGATGCCGCGGCTGACGCTGAACCTGGGCGTGCGCTATGGCTACTACGGCCAGCCGTGGGATGCAAACTTGCTGATGAGCAACTTCGACCCCGCCAAATATTCCGCTGCTGCGGCGCCGACCATCAACAACACCGGCCTGATTTGCATCGCTTCTCCGTGCGCCCAGACCGGCAGCAACGCTGGCCAACCGACGACGGCGAATGCGTCGGCGGACATCGTAGGGATCAACTATGTCAACGGCATCATCTACAACGGTCCGAACGCGGCCAACAACAACCAGGCTTCGCCCTGGGGAAACAAGGTGGGCCAGGCGCAAAAGACTAACTTTGCGCCGCGTTTCGGCTTTGCTTACGACGTGTTCGGCAACGGAAAGACCTCGCTGCGCGGCGGCTACGGCTGGTCGTATGACAACGCCGAGGTGAGTTACTACGAGACGACGGTGTTCGACAATCCTCCGGCAGTTGCTACTTACTCGGTGAGCCAGACAACGCTCGACACGCCGGCAGGAGGCGCAAATAGTGCATTTTCCTCCACGCCTGCGCGTATTCAGGGGGTTCCGCTCACATTCCAAACGCCGTATGTGCAGCAGTTCTCGCTGGACGTGCAGCAGGAATTGGCTCCGAAGTTCATGTTCGACCTTGGTTACTTTGGCGACCATGGAACCCACCTTCTGGGCGCGCTCGACATCGATCAGCCGCAACCGGGTGCGTGGCTGGGCACCGCGAACAGCGGGGGCAGTTACCTGGTGAATCCGGAGACGGCCAGCTCCAGCTGCTTCATCACCGTCAATGGCGTGAAAGTTCCGGCCAATATCAGCTCCACTTGCACGCGCGTGGTGAACCAGATTGAACCGTATCTTGGATACGGCGCGATCGATGCGCTGCGTACGATCTTCAATTCGAACTACAACTCGCTGCAGGTGAAGGCGACCAAGCGCTTCAGTGGCACCACATACCTGGACGCCAATGTTACCTGGTCGCGCGACTTGACCAACGCTCCGGCAGATTACTCCGGGTTCATCCAGAACGAGTACAACATCAACGGCGATTATGGCCGCGCTTCGCTTGACCGCAACAAGGTGTTCAACTTTGACGGCGTATTTGAAGAGCCGTGGTTCCGCGAGCAAAAGAACCTGATGGGCCGAGCTCTGGGCGGATGGGAGCTGAGCTTCATCTACACGATCGATTCGGGGCTGCCGTCCACGGTTGCAGCTAGCGCGGGAAGCACAGTTTTCTATAACCTTGGCGGCGCAGCAAGCGTCTACAACAACCTGACGGGTGGCGGCGAAGTGAGCGACAACGCGGGCCTGCACGACTCCGGGCCGACTTCGGACGGCTTGCGAGTGGACCAGATCGGCGATCCGAACTCTCCGGGGAACCTGACGAGGATTCACAGTAAGAACTACGAGGTGACGAGTGCACCATGGTTCTATTCTGGCGCATTTTCCGCTCCGGCGCCGAACAGCCCAGTTCCGGCGAATGCGAAGCGCGGCACGATTCAGGGCCCCGGATTCAACCGGCTCGATCTTGGCGTTCACCGCAACTTCAAGATCACAGAGCGGATGAGCTTCCAGTTTCGCGCCGAGGCATTCAACGCAATCAACCACGTGAATGTCAACTCCATCGGAACGACTGCGACGTCATCGACGTTCGGCGAAGTTACCGGATATCGTGACATGCGCATCATGCAGTTCGCCGGCAGATTCACCTTCTAACTTGAACGAGAAAAACCGGGTCGGCCCGCCTTGTTCCTTCAAAAGAGGAACGGGCGGGCCCGGCCCTGCTCTCTTGCAAAACACATGGTTCTGATCGTGCCGCCAAAGCAGGTATGCCGCCATGGGATTGAACACGCTGGATCTGGTGGTGATCGGTTGCTATCTGGCCGGCGTGACGCTCTTTGGCTTGCGCTTTCGTAGCGGACAGCAAACGCTGAAGGGATATTTCCTCGCAGACAACGCGATTCCGTGGTGGGCGATTTCACTTTCCATCGTGGCCGCGGAGACCAGTACGCTGACGGTCATCAGCGTGCCCGGCTTGGCGTACGACAAGGACTTCAGCTTTCTGCAACTGGTGATCGGCTACCTCATCGGCCGCGTCGTGGTGAGTTTTGTGCTCATCCCGCAATATTTTCGCGGCGAGCTGGTCACGGCTTATCAACTGATCGAACGGCGCTTCGGGCAACGGCTGCGCTCGTTGACCGCCGGAGTATTTCTGGTTACGCGGGCGGCCGCTGAAGGCGTGCGCGTATTTGCGGTGGCTATCGTGGTGCGCGTGGCGCTGGGCGGCCTGCTGACGGGCGTGAGCGATTTTGAGCGCGACCTGGTGGCGATCGCCATCGTGACCGCGCTGACGCTTCTCTACACGTTGAAGGGCGGCCTGAAGGCGGCCATCTGGACGGATGTGATGCAGCAAACGGTTTATGTTGCCGGAACCATCGTCGGTCTTGTGACCATCCTGCATCTTGTGCCCGGCGGGTGGACGACGGTGCGCGAGGTGGCTGGCCACGCAGGCAAATTCCGCGTGTTCGATTTCACGTTCGACTGGACCACCAAGTACACCTTGTGGTCGGGAGTGATTGGCGGAACATTTTTGACCACGGCCAGCCACGGAACCGATCAACTGATTGTGCAGAGGCTGCTGGCGGCACGCAGCGAGCGGCAAGCGCAGGTTGCGCTGCTCTCAAGCGGCGTGGTGGTTTTCTTCCAGTTCTCGCTCTTCCTGATGATTGGGGCGATGCTGTATGTGTTTTACCGCAGCTATCCGCCGGCCGCCGCGTTCACGCGAACGGATACGATCTTTCCGGTTTTCATCGTCAGTCATATGCCGCATGGCGTAAGCGGGCTGTTGATTGCCGCCATCCTGGCGGCGGCCATGTCGAATCTGAGCGCGGCGCTCAATTCGCTTTCTTCCACTTCGATGGTCGATTTCTACATCCGCCTTCGTCCGCTAACATCGGAAATCCGCCGCATCTGGCTGTCGCGAGCGGCGATGGTGGTTTGGGCGCTGGTGCTGTTCGGCCTGGCTCTGCTGGCACGTCATGGCGGCAGGGTGATCGAGGTGGGATTGACGATCGCTTCGATCGCCTATGGAGGAATGCTTGGAGTGTTTTTGTTAGGCGTGCTCACACGCAGGGCCTCGGAGGGCGGGGCCATGATGGGCATGATCTGCGGACTGGCGCTGAACCTCTACCTCTGGCTCTTCACCAGTGTGGCGTTTACGTGGTATGTGGTCCTAGGCAGTGTAGCCACGTTCGCCGTGGGATATGCCGCGAGCCTGGCTTTGGGGCAAAAAGGGATTGGAAATGCAAGTGCGTAAGTTGATGACGGAGCGCCGCAACCCGGCAACCGAGAATCTGGACCGGATGAGCGCTCTCGAAATGGTGACCGCAATGAACCGGGAAGACGCGAAGGTTCCCCGCGCCATTGGCAAAGTGTTGCCGGAAATCGCCAGGGCGGTGGATCTAGTGGCGCAGCGCCTGGCTGAGGGCGGGCGGCTGATTTACGTGGGCAGCGGCACCAGCGGCCGCATCGGCGCGTTGGATGCATCGGAGTCTCCTCCGACCTTTGGCGTGAGCGCAAAGAAAGTACAATTTGTGATCGCCGGCGGCGAGCGCGCGGTGGTAAAGGCCGCAGAGGCCAGCGAGGACTCCGCGGAACTGGGTCGCCGAGACATCGCGGCGCGAAGGCCCGGCATCAACGACGTGGTGGTGGGGATTGCAGCCAGCGGATACACGCCGTACACCATCAGCGCTCTGGAACACGCGCGGGACAAAGGCGCGGCGACGGTAGCCATCGCGTGCAATCGCAATACCCCGCTGGGCAAGGTGGCGGATCTGCGCATTGAAGTCGAGGTCGGCCCGGAGGTGCTTGCGGGCTCGTCGCGGCTGAAGGCCGGGACCGCGGAGAAGCTGATCTGCAACATGCTGACGACCGGGGCCATGGCGCGGCTGGGGTATGTGTACTCGAACCTGATGGTCAATCTGCACCTGACCAACAAGAAGCTGGTGCAGCGCGGCATCACGATCCTGGAGGAACTGGCAGTGGTGGATCGGGCGCAGGCCGCAGCAACACTTGAAAAAGCCGGCAGGAGCGTTCCGCTGGCGCTGGTGATGTTGAAGACGGGCGCCGGCAAAGCCGAATCCGCCCGACGCCTGCGCCGGGCGAAGGGCAGTGTCCGCAGGGCGATCGAAGGTTGACATGGGGAGTGTTCTGAAAACGATTTGGTCACGGCGCACGTGGGTTTTCCTGCTGGCGGTTGCGTTGGTGGCTTGCGGCATGCGGACGCTGGCCGCGCAGGCGACGGCGCCGGGCGAGAACGGGCCGGGCGCGCACGATTCTGACGCGCACAGTTTTGACGCAATCGACGCGCTCATGCAGGCGGCAGTGGCCAAAGGAAGCATGCCCGGCGGCGTCGTGATCATCGGCCACAATGGCGCGGTGGTGTATCGCAAAGCTTTCGGTTCGCGATCGCTGGAGCCCACGCGCGAAGCCATGACCGCGGACACCATCTTCGATCTAGCTTCGTTGACCAAGGTGATCGCAACCACTTCCGCAGTGATGCAGCTTGTCGACGAGGGCCGCGTCCATATCGACGATCCGGTTGCCGTATATCTGCCCGATTTTGCGCAGAACGGAAAAGCTCAGATCACCGTGCGCGAACTGCTGACGCACTTCTCCGGCCTGCCGCCCGATCTGGATCTGAAGGAACCATGGCATGGCCGCGACACGGCCTTCAAAATGGCCATGCAGGTGCTGCCCGCGAACCCGCCGGGCACGAAATTCGTTTATAGCGACATCAATTTTGCAGTGCTCGGGTTCATCGTGCAGAAAGTCACCGGCCTGCCGCTCGATGAATACACGGCGACGCACGTGTTCGCTCCGCTCGACATGCAGGAGACGGCATTTCTTCCGCCCGCGAGTTGGGTGCCGCGCATCGCTCCCACGCAGTATGACGACGATGGAATCATGCTGCGTGGCGTGGTGCACGATCCTACGGCGCGCAGGATGGGCGGAGTCGCGGGGCACGCAGGACTGTTTTCGACGGCAGACGATCTGGCGAAGTTCGCGCAGAATCTGCTCAGCGTCCATCCCAAGGTTCTCACCCGCGATGCCATTGAGAAGATGACGACGCCGCAGCAACCGGGATCGGGTTCGATCCTGCGCGGATTGGGGTGGGACATCGACTCGCCGTATTCCGGCCCTCGCGGCAAGCTGTTTCCCGTCGGCTCCTTTGGGCACACAGGATTCACCGGCACCTCGCTCTGGATCGATCCTGAGAGCGACACCTACATCATCCTCCTCACCAACGCGGTGCATCCGAACGGCAAGGGATACGTCCTCGCGCTGCGCAGGCAACTGGCGGATGCTGTCGTTGAGGCACTGCATCTAACGTTCTCCGAAAGCCCGGAAAAGCGGATTGGGGCCATTCCTCACGCCAGCGACTCCGCGACCACCGATCGGCGTGTTGCCGCGCGGCCGGGCCAAGTGAATGTGGGAATCGATGTTTTGGAAGCGGACGATTTTCGCGAGTTGCATCCGGACGCGAATCATCCGGTAAGGATCGGCCTCGTGACCAACCAGACCGCGGTCGATGCACACGGAAAGCGCACGGCCGACGTGCTGGCGCATGCACCTGGAATAAAACTGACAGCGATTTTCTCGCCGGAGCATGGCATTGCAGGCGTGCTCGACACAACGGCCATCGGCAACTCACGCGACGCCGCGACGAGCGTACCGGTATACAGCGTCTACGGCGACTCGGAAGCGAAACGGCGGCCTACGGAAGAAGAGCTGGCTGGCGTGGATGCGATTGTCTACGACATTCAGGACATCGGCGTGCGGTTTTACACCTACGAGAGCACGCTCGGTTACTTTCTTGAAGCGGCCGCGAAGACCGGCAAAGAGATTGTGGTGCTCGACCGTCCGAATCCCGTTGACGGCGCGCACGTGCAGGGGCCCATCCTCGATGCGGGGCGCGAATCGTTCGTCGGCTACTGGCGAACCCCGGTGCGCCACGGCATGACGGTTGGCGAACTGGCGCAAATGTTCAACAGCGAGCGGGCGATCGGCGCAAAACTCTCCGTGGTGCACATGGAAGGCTGGTTGCGCGGCGACTGGTTCGATTCCACCGGCAGAGTGTGGATCAATCCCTCCCCCAACATGCGCAGCCTGACCGAAGCCGAACTTTATCCCGGCATTGGGATGATCGAAGGCGCCAACATTTCTGTCGGCCGCGGCACCGACACGCCGTTCGAACTCGTGGGCGCGCCGTGGATTGACGCCGCGGCGCTCGCCGGCTATCTGAACGCGCGGGTGATTGACGGCGTCCGTTTTGTGCCGGTCAACTTCACGCCCACAGCCTCGAATTACGCAAATCAATCGTGCGGCGGCGTGAACATCATCGTGAGCAATCGCGAAGCGCTGGACTCGCCCGAACTTGGGCTGGAGATTGCGGCTGCACTCGAGCATCTTTATCCCAATGATTTCAAGATCGCCGGCATTGATGCGCTGATGCGCAACAAGGCCACGCTCGATGCGCTCACGGCCGGCGAAGATCCGCGCCGCATTGCCGAGAATTGGCAGGATGCGCTTAAGAATTTTGAAACGGTGCGCGCGAAGTATCTTCTTTACTGATTTTGCGCGTGGCGGCGAGGCTTGAGGATGCAGAGGAGTGGAATGAGGTCGAGAACGAGCGGAAGGCGATGGGCGCGGACCGGCGTGGCAGCCGCGATGGCGGCGGCGATGATCGCTCAATGCGCCGTCGCAGCGCCGCCGGTTCACCTTGACCGCAAAGGGGAGCGGTGGGCTTCCGCGACCCTGCGCAAGATGACGCTCGAAGAAAAAATCGGGCAGATGATGATGGTCTGGGCGAAGGTTAAGTTCCTGAACCCGGAGAGCCCGGAGTACCTGGAACTGCGCGACGAGATGACGAAGTACCACGTGGGCGGCTTCGGCGTTACGGTGGCTACAGAAGGTCCACTGCTGATCGAAAGCGAGCCGCTGGAGGCCGCGGCACTCACCAACCGCCTGCAAAAGGATTCGAAGTATCCTCTATTGATTGCTGCCGATTTTGAGCGCGGCCTGTCGATGCGCCTGGAGGGTGCAACGGCGTTCCCGGCGGCGATGGCCTTTGGCGCCGCCGGCGACAAAAATCTGGCGCGCGAGTTCGGCCGCATCAGCGCTCGGGAGTCGCGCGCCATCGGCGTCGAGTGGAATTGGTTTCCCATTGCGGATGTGAATTCCAATCCTGCCAATCCCATCATCGATACGCGCTCGTTTGGTGAAGACCCCGCGCTGGTGAGCGAAATGGTTGCGGCTTATATCGAAGGCGCGCGCAGCGAGGGATTGCTGACGACGGCAAAACATTTTCCCGGCCACGGCGATACGGATACGGATTCGCACCTCACCCTGGCACGAGTGCCGGCAAACATGGATCGGCTGAACGCGGTGGAGCTGGTTCCGTTCCGCAGCGCGATTGCCGCCGGAGTGGACTCGGTAATGGTGGGCCATTTGATCGTTCCGGCTGTCGAGCCCGACCCTAATCGTCCCGCAAGCGTCTCTGCGCACGTGATCAAAGATTTACTCGAAGGGCAGCTCGGCTTCAAAGGCCTCGTGGTCACAGACGGCATGGACATGGCGGGACTCACGCACGTATTCGCAGGATCGGAAGCAGATATTTCGCGCGAGGCCGCTGTTGCTGCTGTCAAGGCCGGCGAGGACGTGGTGATTCTCCCCGGCGATCTAGGCGCTGCGTTCAACGGCCTGCTTCAGGCGGTCAAGAGCGGCGAGATTTCGCAGGCGCGTATCAATCAGAGTGTGCTCAAGATTCTGCGCGCGAAAGCATCTGTCGGTCTCAACGAGAAGCGCTTCGTCAATCTCTCGAATGTCGAGGATGAAGTGGCGCGGCCGGACGATGTGGCATTCGCACAAAGCGTTGCCGATCGCGCAGTGACGCTGGTGGTGGATAAAAATAAGATGATTCCGCTTACGCCAGAAGCGACGGCCCCTGCGATGCAGCCGGCCCGGCCGGCTTCGCGCGTTGTTGCGGTCATTTTCTCGGATCGGCCGCGTGGCAGCGACGGAGGCCGCGCCTTTGCCGGTGAGTTGCGCAAGCGTGCGCCCGGCGCGACGGTCTTCTTTGTGGATCCCAGCAATTCGGGTTATGTCTTCGATAGCGTGATGGGAGCAGTGCGCGATGCAGGCAGCGTGATTGCAATTGCCGAGTCGGTGCCCAATCCCCGGCGAACTACCGAGGGCCGCGCGGGCGGATCTGCGGGCCTCGATAAGGGCCCGATGCAATTGCTGGCGCAGATGGTGAAGACGGCGGGAGCGAAAACGATTGTGGTGGCGTTCGGCAATCCCTACACGGGAGGCTCGATCCCGGGCATCCAGACCTACGTTTGCACGTACTCGAACACGGTGGTTTCCGCATCGAGCCTGACACGCGCGCTATTCGGCGAGATTCCGATCCACGGGCGGCTGCCGGTATCGATTCCCAACCTGGCACCGCGCGGAACCGGCCTCGACCGTGACGTGATCGTCGCAAGAGCCAGTGCGCCATGAGCCAGCGCGCCATAAGCCAGTACGTCATGAAATCGACCAGTGGTTTTGAGAGGAGCAATCAAGTGAGTGCCGCAGATGCAATTCCTAGGACCGTTCGGCCGTGGCGTGGCGGAGTGGGCAGCATGGGCCGCGCGATCGCGGCCAGCCTCGCGCTGGGTGTGCTGCTCGCCGCAACGCCTGCTCAAGCGCAGCAGTCTGTTGACCACCCGGATGCAGTGGTGGCCAGGCCCGTTGTGAATATGTACAGAAACGCAACGGCTGCGAGCGATGTGGTTTCGCAGGCGCTTTATGGAACCGGTGTGCAGGCGCTCCAGAAAAGCCAGGACTGGTTCAACATCCGCACCGCGGATGGATATACAGGCTGGGTGGAGGCGGCAGACCTGAAAGTGCTGAACGGCGGCGCCTACGCGCCCAAAGGCAATGCGGTTCGGGTTGCGGCGATAAGCGCGAACGTTTATCGCGAGCCCGATGTGACGAAGCACGCGCCATTGCTCGAACTGCCGTGGGAGTCGCGGCTGGAACCTTCGCCGGCGCCTGCGAAGAACACCGAGCGCTGGCTCGAGGTGCGCCTTGTGGATGGGCAAATGGGCTGGGTGCAGCGCGGCGACATCAGCGACGATTTCACGCCT
>Ga0302278_10001016_pt1 | contig 35249 bp, 36 predicted proteins | sample III_Bog_N3_2_FD_194543 | JGI IMG/M metagenome (GOLD analysis project Ga0302278, IMG submission 194543) | Peat permafrost microbial communities from Stordalen Mire near Abisko, Sweden - III_Bog_N3_2 | ecosystem: Environmental > Terrestrial > Soil > Wetlands > Peat | place: Sweden: Abisko... | reverse complement strand
ATAAAGTCACAGCCTCTCAGAGAAGGTCGGAGGCGATACGGGCTTTAAGACGAATGCCCAAGCCTGGATTCCCTGGGCTGGAATAACACACCCTAGACGGTAAGGAATATTTGCCTTACTATCAATAAGGAGGCATATTTATGGCCACGCTTACGGTTACCGCCAAGGGCCAGATCACCCTGAAGCAGGAACTGCTCCGGCACCTGAACGTCGCTCCCGGTCAAAAGGTCGAGGTGGATAAGCTGCCGGATGGACGGCTGACAGTGCGGCCTGCCCAAAAAAGGGGCTCGATTGCTGCCTTCAGCGGTTCGCTTGCCAAGGAGGGAACGCCCCGGCTGACAATCGAAGAGATCAATGAAGCTATCGCGGACGGCTGGGCAGGAATTCGGTGAAGATTGCGGTTGACACGAACGTGCTGCTCCGCGACGCGTTACAGGATGACCCGCGCCAATCGCCGATAGCCTCAAAAACCTTACAGCGCGCTGAACTAGTTGTCGTGCCCACTCCTGCGCTCTGCGAATTCGTATGGGTGATGCGGCGGCTCTACAAGAGATCATCTGCGGAGATTGCCCTCTCCATTCGTCTTCTAATGAGCGGCGACAATGTCGAGATGGACCACCCCGCCGTTGAGGCTGGACTGGAACTACTCGATAAGGGCGGCGACTTTGCCGACGGGGCCATCGCCTATGAGGGGTATTGGCTTGGGGCCGAGGATTTCGTCAGCTTTGACAAGCAGGCTGTCTCCTTGCTCCAGTCACAAGGCAAGCGAGCCCGCCTTCTCGCCTGAACCACTGTAGCCGCTCCGATTCGCTACCATAAGACTCATGCCCCAATTCCCTCCAGGCCAGACCCTGCTGATCGATGCCGACGATACGCTGTGGGAGAACAACGTCTACTTCGAGCGCTCCATCGCCGCCTTCATCAGCTACCTCGACCACCACGAGTATTCGCCCGCCGAGGTGCGCAGGACTCTCAATGAGGTCGAGCGCGAAACGATTCTCACCCACGGCTATGGCCTCCCAAGCTTCACTCGCTCGCTGGTCACATGCTTCGAGCGGCTCAGCCCCGCCCCAATCACGGAAGAGAAGACCGAGCGCATTCTAGGCTTCGCCCGCTCCATCGCCGAGCAGGAGATCGAGCTGCTTCCCGGCGTGGCCGAAACGTTGGCCGATCTGGCCACGCGCCACCGGCTCATTCTCATGACCAAGGGAAATCACGCTGAGCAAGCCGATAAGCTGGGCCGCTCCGGCCTCGCCGGCTACTTTTCAAATGTTGAGATTGTGGCCGAAAAGGATCCCGCCACGTACCGCGAAGTCCTTCAGCGCCATGATCTGCCACGAGCCACAAGTTGGATGGTTGGCAACAGCCCGAAGAGCGACATCAACCCGGCCCTCGCCGCCGGCCTCAATGCCGTCTTCCTCTTCCACAAGGACACCTGGGTGCTGGAACACGCCACGCTCAACTCTGCGCCCGAAGAACAGCAGTTGATTGAACTCGATTCCTTCGCCAAGCTCTGTGTTATTTTCTGATCTTCAGGAGGAACGCAGGGACCGGAAGGCGGCTTTCAGCGCTGGAATCTTCAGCCTGCGCTTCGCAAGGGCCAGAGCGAGAACGCCCAAACTCGTCAAAGTCACGGTGGGGGGTTCCGGAGTTGGAGGCGGGGGAACAATGCCAAATCGCTGGATCGACGCAATTTCGTCGGGCTCCCATGTGGGGTAAAGATCGGCATCCTGGGTAGTCCACGCGCCGCTGGCTGCCACGGCGGCCGCCTGATCTTCATACGGTATCGCTGCCGGATCCGTCGGGAACGGCGTACTCGCGCTAGTGGAAGTCGGGTTCATAATCTCCCAGATCGCCATCGATATGGCGCCTCTGGTGGCCAGAGTTGCGTTGATCCCGCCATCCTCCATCAACTCGTTAATCAGAAAGGTCGATTCCAATACTTCCGTGGAGGTGGGTGGCGTCAAATCTTCGATCGGATCGACAGAACCCGTATAAGGCGTTCCGACATTGGTATCCGCTTTCAGGTCATAACAGAACACCAGAACCGATACATCGTTATAGCCGCCGCCGTTCAGGGTCGCAATGTACGGACCAACGGGAAGACCACTACGCGTATCCCCATAAATATCCGTATAAGTGTAGAAGGCATAGTCCGGTGCGCCAAAATTGGGATCCAGGACGATTGTCACAGGGCCGGCATGGGCCCCTGCGGAGACCGCCAGACAGATCGTTCCAATGCCGGTTCTTATCAAAACCCCGGGAGCTCGCACCCTGGACCCATTCCCAATAGGTTAGTATATCACAAGTTGAATTAAAAAACCGTGCTGGATTGACCTTTTCAGCCGGCGCTTGCGGCCAACTGCTTCACATCGCCGAATACCTGTTCCACCGTCCATTCGTTGCCGGGATAAAAACGGGCAACCTTACCATCCGGGCCGACCAGCGTTGTCGAGAGCGTGTGGGTAATCGTTGAATCCGCATTCTCGGTCATTCCCAGATCAAAGAACCTGGCCATCTCAGGGAGCACGAGCTTCTCCGGCGCGGCAAAGTCCCAATGGGCAAAGGCACTCTTCGAATAATTGCCAATATAGCTGATTCCATAGGCCTTAAGTCGCTCCGGCGTGTCGTGCTCCGGATCAAAGCTCACGGAGAGCAGATGCGTCCTGGCATAAAGCGCGGGGTTGGCGGCCAACTGCTTTTCCAGCGCGGCAAAGTTCCTCGTTACCCTCGGGCAGAAGTCCGGTGAGGGACAGCGCGTATAGATGAAGGTGATCAGCAGCGTCTTGCCGCGAAACTGGCCGAAATGAATCGCCCGCCCATCCTGGTTGCGCAGCTTGAAGTCCGGAACCTGGTCGCCCGGCGCGGGCACGTGGTAGGAGACCGCGGGCTTGTAATCGGGCCTGGCCTGCGCCACCACGACAATATGGTCGAGAAGATAATCCGCGTCCGGATCCGGCGAGACCAGCACGTCGGCGGTGATCACATCGCCCGGATGCAGTTCGCTGAGGATGCCCGGGTCCTTCAGCTTATAGGGCATGGTCATCGCCTCCATGAAGCCCGGAATTGCCCCATGGTCGAGCGTGACCTCGCCCCTTGCGGGGTCGGTTGAGACGACCTTGCCGCGCAGATGGTAGACCTTGTAGTTTTGGTTGGCGCTGGATGGCGAGGGTGGCTTCTGGCCGGAGTGGCAGCCGGCCAGTACAAGAAGAGCGAGCAGGGAGGAAGCAAGCAAGCGACTGATCACAGCCTCAGTGTACAACCCTTCATCCCTTTGCGTTACAGCGTGCGTTTGAAGAGCGGCGTGGCCACAAGCAGCGTGCCGATTCCGAAGACGAAGAGGAAGAACAGGTCGAACCGGATGGCCGCGAATCCGCCGTCTTTCAGCAGAATGGCTTTGAAGCCGTGAATGCAATAAGTGAAAGGATCGACAACGGCCATGGCGCGCAGCCATTTGGGAAATGCCGCGATGGGATACATCGCGCCCGAGGGATAAAACAGGAGCACATTCAGCACCCCGAACATGGCGCGCGGAACCAGCGGGTCGTCGATGCGAACCATAAAGAGGAACATCATGCCGTTGAACGCAATCGATGTGACCAGAATCAAACAAAGCAGTTGCAGCAACTCCAGGGGGTGAAAGATGGTGTCCAGGCCGGCCATCAGCGAGCCGACCACCATGAGCACGATGCCGCTGAGAACGGCCTTCATCGAGCCGGCGATGTTCATGCCGAAGACTAACTCGAGCTTGGTGATGGGAGTTACAAGATAGCCCTCGTGGACCCCGCGGGCCTTGTCGTCGATGTATAACATTCCGCCGCCGATCATGACCGAGATATACATGGCCATGGCGATGGTGGCGGGTAGCAGAAACTTCAGGTAGTTGACGTAGGGATATAACTCGACGATTTCCAGGGCGATTTGGGTGGCCAGGCGGGGCTGGATGACGGGCGCGGTCAGCGCATTCACCACGAGCTGCATCTCGGCCTCGATGCTGCCGGAGGTGAATGGGTCTGTATTATCGACGACCAGGCCGATGACCGGCGCATCCTGCGAATAGACGCGGCGCGAGTATTGCGCGGGGATGATGACGGCGCCGTCGATCTTGCCGGTGCGCACGTCTTCGCGGGCCTGCACCTCGTTGGTGTACTCGACCGTGGTGAATGTCTTGATGTTGACGGCGATGGCGTCGAAGGCCTCGCGGATTTTAACGGCCTGCGGGCCGTGGTCGTAGTCGACAACGGCAATGCGGGTGCCGACGATCTTGCCGCCGAAGGCGTTGCCCATAATGAGCAACTGCAGAAGCGGCATCATCAGCGACATGATCATCAGGGTGGGCGAGCGGAAGAACTTGCGCATCTCGCGCTCGATAATGGCGAACATTCTGTTCATGGCTGAGCTCCGGGCCGGGGCGGCAGAGTGAAGACGGGAGGTTTGACCTGCTCGTCGCGGAGCTGGCGGCCGGTGTAGTGGATAAATACGTCATCAAGAGTGGTGTTCTGTACGCTGAGTGAGGTAAGCGTCTCGCCAAGGGAGGCGGCTAGTTGAACCAACTGCATGGTGGTTTCTGATCCTGAAGAAGTCAGGATGCGATAATAACCAGCGCTTTCAGCCTGGACGCTGGTAACGCCTTCGAGAGCTTCCAGGCGAGCCTGCCACTCGCGAGTCTCGCGGTCAAAGTGCACCTCGACGACGTTGGCGCCGGGAACGCTGTGCTTTAGTTCCAGTGGAGTGCCGAGCGCGACAAGCTTGCCGTAATCGACGATGGCCAAACGGTCGCAGAGCTTGTCGGCTTCATCCATGTAATGCGTGGTGATCAGGATTGTGAGATTGCGGGAGGCGCGCAGGTTGCTGAGCATCTCCCAGACCGCGATGCGAGAGACGGGATCAAGACCGGTGGTCGGTTCGTCGAGAAAGAAGATGCGCGGATTGTGTACCAGCCCGCGCGCGATCTCGACCCGCCGTCTCATTCCGCCGGAAAGCGTCTTCACCTGCGCGCCGCGCCATTTGACCAGGTCCACAGCTTCGAGCACCTCCTGGATGTTGATTGTGCGCTGGGCTTTGGGGACGCTGTAGAGCTTGGCGTAGATACTGAGGTTCTCTTCGACGGTGAGGTCGGGATCGCTGGTGAGCGCCTGGGGAATGACGCCGATCATGCGGCGAACCGCATCGGGCTCCCTGGCGACATCGTGGTCGGCGACGATGGCCTTGCCGCCAGTGAGAGGAATGAGCGTGGTCATCATCCGGATCAGGGTGCTCTTCCCAGCTCCGTTGGGACCGAGAAGTCCGAAGATTTCGCCCTCGGCGACCGAGAAGCTGACGTCCTTGACGGCTTCAAAGTCGCCGTAGCGCTTGACGATATGCTCGACGGCAATGGCTGGCCGCAGCGTGCCGGCGGAGATTGGGATCGCTGCTGTCATTCCTTCACCAACTTGCTCTTCGGTATGTACACTTCGGCGATCATGCCGGGAACGTAGCGCTCTCCGGGATTGTCGATGAGCAGCTTGATCTGGACGGTTTTGATGTCGCGCTTGCGGGCGCCGACATCACGCTGGGTGGCAAAGTCGGCCTGAGCCGCCTTGTTGATGACCTTCCCCTGAAGGGTCGCGCCTGAGGGCATGACGACGCGCAGCGAGTCGCCAAGCTGAACCGCGTCGGCTTGAGTCTCGGGGAGTGGCGCGTAGACCCAGGTCTGGCTCAGGTCCATGATGGTGACGATTGCGCCGCCGGCGGCCAGCACTTCGCCCTGGCGGGCGGCGAGGACATTGACCTTCCCGCTGACTGGGGCAAAGACCTGCGCGTATCCGAGCTCAACTTTGGCCTGGTCGGCGAGGGCGCGGGCGTTTTCAACTTGGTCGCGGGTCTCGTCCACGGTGCGGGCAGCCACAGTAGTGAGTAGTTCGTGGGCGCGGGCCTGGCGCAGGGAGGCCTCAGCGGCCGCGACGTTCTCCCTGGCCGTTCCCACAGCCGCTTTGGCCGCCTGGAGGCTGGTAGCAGCGTCGTCCCTGGCCTCTTCGCTCATGATGCCCTGCTGAGCCAGCGCAACGGTGCGGGTGGTGTCGGCCTGCTGGTGGTCATAGTTGGCCTGAGCCTGGGCAAGCGAAGCCCTGGCGGCCTTGACGAGGGCCTCGGCGTTGATGGTGGCGCTGCCCGTTTCGCCGCGGTCCTGGCGCTCGGTCTCGACGGTCTCGCCCAGTTTCGATCTCTGGCTGGCCGCGGTGGCCTCGGCGGCCTTCCGCGCGGCGGCAAGGTCGTCGCTCTCGATGATGGCGATGAGTTGGCCTGCCTTCACATCCTGGCCTTCATCCACCGTCAGCGTCTGGATCCGCCCGGGAATCTTGGCGCTCACCACCACCTCGTTGGCGTCCACGGTGCCGATCAGTTGCAGATCGCTCGAAGGGCGCACCGTGACGAAGTACCAGATGAGCGAACCCACGGTCAGCAGGCCCAGGATCAGAAAGACTCGATTGCGTGCGTTCACTTGTTCCTCACTTCAATTGCAGACATTTGGACAGCTTCGATGTTGCCGCCATTGAAATTTGCATTACGGGAAAGATCGGCCGGCGAGTCAACACGCTCCGGCATGGGCGTAGACGCCAGCACCCGCGCGGCCACCCGCGCCCCATGCTCCCGGTCGATGAAGATGGCCTGGCCCAAATACTCGACGACGGCCTTGCGGCGAAATTCCATCGCGCTCCGCTCAAATGGATTGAACTGCATCAACATCCGCATCACTGGCGCGGAAAGAAAGTAAAAGACATTAGCCCCCAACGCCGCGTACATGATTTGCAACTCATCCGTCCGAATTAGCTCTCCAGAAGCGCTACCCTCCGCGAGGACTTCGCGCAGCCGGGACATCATGGGCCGGAAGACCCGTTCCACCAGTGAGGAGAGCGCGTTCTCCTCACCCCGGTGCAGGCGGATCATCTCCTGCTGCATCAAGCTCTGAAAGGGCCGCTGTGTGTGAATGCGGTCGAAGTGGTTGAGCGCGAAGTGGACCAGACGCTCACCTGCGGAGCACTCCGAGCCCATCGCCGCCATGCTACTGGCGACCACGCGCTGCGCAACCGCTTCGAGCGCGGCATCGTAGAGGCTCTCCTTCCCTTGGAAGTAATAGTAAAGCAAGGCCTTATTGACGCCGGCGGCCTCAGCGATCTGCTCGGTGCGCGCGCCGGCCAGTCCGTTTTCACTGAATTCGCGGATGGCGGCATCAAGGATGCGAGCACGGGTCTGGTCGGCGCGCTCGGCCTGGGTTCGGGATGGAGTTGGGGCGGTCATATTTAACTAACTGGTTAGTAAACTATCACAACAACGGCTTCGTCGCAACCAGATTCCTTGAATTTTGCTGGAAATCGCCTTTGAATCTGTAGCGCTGGCCTCCTGGCCGGCTGTAGCGTCGACCTACCGGTCCACGCTTGTTTCTTCCCAGGCATTGAAATCGCTGTCTTGCTCTAAGCCATGCAATCTATTGGAATACTACCGGCGGGCTGCTCACTGGGCTCCGCCTCAGCCCCGTCCTTCGGATCGTCGCCTCCGTCCTCATCGTCTTCGTAACCGGTTGCGGCTTTTGCACCGCTGGGCGTGTAGGTCTCGTCTCCGGTTCTGGACAAGCGCTCGACCTCGTAGACGTCCGTCAGCCCCAGATCGGTCTCTTTCGACCTGAGCATCGGTGCAATGCGAACGCCGACAACCGCGCTGATCTCCATTTCCGTCTGCTCCCGTTCCGAAACTCCACTTCCCTCTCCTTATCGGCTCGCCGGGAGCAGACTTGAATCTCACCGGGATTGTGTCCGGATTCGTGACAGCCTGCGCGGAGTCCGACAGCGCTCTGATCAATGCGAGGGAGGCTGGCTCATTGACAGGCTGACCGGTGAGACCACGGCATTCCCTGGCTGGGGCTGATCGAGCAGCGAGACTCCCTGAGCCACGCTCATGGCCGCAGGAACCGGGGCAAAGCCTCCGCGCACCTCGCTGGTCTCGCGAGCAATGGTCTTGAACAACATGGCGCGGCCGCTCATATGCACTTCGAGGCGTTCAATCTTCCAGTCGGTACTGCTGACCCGCGTCCGTTGCAACTGGAACCAGCCGCCCTTGTAGAGGCGGCCCAAAATGCCAAAGCCGAAATCCACATTCTCATCGACACGGCCATCGAGGAGCGCCAACCGCTTGTAGCGGATGCTGACCCACAGTTCGCCGCTCATGGCGTGGAAGATGCGGGCCTCGATGGAGCGGGCGGGATAATCGGGATTGGGGCGGAAGCGCAAGCGATAGCATCCATTCTCTTCTCCGGCATATTGAAAGAGAAATGCATCCGGCAACAGTGCGACAACGCGGCCAATGCGTTTTTCGTCCTCCGCATACCCCTCGCGATGGCGGGCCTGCTCCTGTGGAGAGTTAAGCAGGTGGTTAAGGCGGTTCTGCTCCGCAAGGCGGGCCGCGGCATCGAGCGGACGGCCGTCGCTCTGCTCAAGTCGCGTAACAGGACCCTCCGCGGTTTCAATCTGATTCTCCAGGCGCGTCCCCTTCCGCGTGTGGCGCTCGATCCAGTAGCGCCAGTAGCCGTGTTGGTCATGGTTGTGGAGTTCGTTGTAGACGACCTCGCGGACCAGTTGCCCGGCAGGGATTAACTGCTGCGGCTGAGCGCAACAGGCCCCCTGCGCCGCCACCAGAATTCCCATCGTCACCAACAGCAAACGCATTCCGACTCCCTCCCAGCCATCGCTTTGAGATCTGGCGGAGTATCGCCCCAGACCTCCGAATCCCGCGGCAGCCGCCAGCGCCGCCTCCGGAGTTGTTAGACTGTGACTATGTTGGATGAACTGGTCTTCCGTAGTCTGGCCGAAACTGCTCTAAGCTCGCTGATGCAGCATTTGATTCTCCGCGAGGCGGAGGCGGAGGCCGGTTTTGAGGTCGAGGAACAGGGCGGCGTTGTGAATGTGCTATTCGAGGAGCCGGCCGGCAAGTTCGTGATCACCCCGAACACGCCGATGCGCCAGATCTGGATCTCGGCGCTCTCGACCAGCTTCAAGCTCGACTGGGAGCCGGCGGCGAAGGCTTTCATCCTGCCGCGAACCGGCGAAGAACTCCTGGCGCTCGTCGACCGGCTCATCAAGGAACATCTGGAAGGCTAGCTCGCTGCGATAAGGTTCATTGCATCCCCTTCGCCCTGAATACAAATACGCGCCAGGGATGGGGAACCCAGCGCCACTTTAGTTGCTTGCCTGCTGCTTGACAAATTCAAAGGTGCAGGGGCGGCCATAGACGCCAAGGCCCTCGTCGCGGGTGCCTGTGCCCTCTGTTTCTTTGAATTGGGCCTTGATGTTGTAGCTATAATCCGCGCCGCCGTGCGCGAAAGCTCCGCGGGCGTATTGCCGGGAGGCGACAATGCCTGTAGCCGAAAGCTTGGCTGTACCGTCTTCCGCGATGGGCCCCACAATCAGCAGATAGCCGGGCTCCCCGGCCGTGCCGTGCTCGGCGCGGAAGTTGCCGGCTGTGATCGCGCCGGGAAACTTCCATGTGTAGCCGTCGGTATGCCCTTTTGCAGGGCAGGTCAATGTTGTGAGCCAGGTCCCGTCGAATTTCTCTCCTGCAAATGAAACCGCGGGCAAAAAGAACAAGCCGCACACCAACAGAAGTCGAACCGCTTTCATCGTTCCAGTTCCTCCGCCCGCCATCCTAGCACAGCAGTTACACATCGGTCCAGAGCCGGAAGCGGGCTGGCGGGCAGATCCGTGATCTCCCACTCCTGCCGCGAAAACACCGGCGCGGCGAGAGTGGGACACCCGAGATTCGATAAGTCTCTACTGCAACGAATAGACAGTCTTGAGAACCTTCTCCGCCACATTCTTGGGCAGTGGCGCATAGGAGAGAGAAGTGACTTCGTTCTCGCCATAGTTCACGATCCAGCTCAGCAGGTCCACAATCACCTTCTGTTTGGCCGGATCGGCGTTGCGAGTGGGAATCAGCAGCCAGGTGAAGCTGGAGATAGGGTAGGCATTGGCTCCAGGCGCGTTGGTGATGGAAACGCGGTAGTCCGCGGGCATGTTCTTTATGCTGGCCGCAGCCTCGGTGACCCCTTCGATCGAAGCCTTCAAGTAGTTGCCGGCAGGGTTCTTTACAGCGCCGTAGCTAATGTGATTTTGCAGGGCATAGATCAGTTCGATGTAGCCCAGGGCTCCGGGCAACTGGCGAACTAGGCCGGCCACGCCTTCATTGCCTTTGCCGCCAACGCCCACCGGCCAGGAGACCGAGGTGCCCTTGCCGGGGCCGTTTGCCCACTCGGAGCTGACCTTGCTCAGGAAGTCGGTCCAGATATAGGTGGTGCCGCTGCCGTCCGAGCGGTGAACCACGGTGATCTTCTCGTTGGGCAGGTTCACGCCGGGGTTGTCTTTGGCGATGCGGGCGTCATTCCACATGGTGATCTTCCCCAGGAAGATGTCCGCCAGCACGTCGCCGCTGAAGTTGAGAGTGCTGATGCCGGAAACATTGAAGGCCGGCACGTCGGCGCCGAGCACGGTTGGAATATGGATGATCTTGACTTTTGATTCAGCCAGTTGCGCGTCCGTCATGGGTCCGTCGGATGCGCCAAAGTCCACAGTGCCGGCGGTAACCTGGCGAATTCCGCCGCCCGATCCAATGGACTGGTAGTTGATCTCCACGCCGGGGTGGGCGGCGCTATATTCGCTGAACCACTTCGAGTAGATCGGGTAGGGGAAAGTCGCGCCCGCCGCGGTCAATTTCTGAGCCTGAGCCGAACTCAAGGCCAACACCGACAATACAATGGCAACCAAAACTTTTTTCACTGGAATCTCCCTTGCAGATGAACTGTCGCCTCTCATTGTCAACGCACAATGTTAAGGGCGTTTGAATTGAAGAAAGATTCTTGGTTTTCTTCCGCAGCTTGAGCGAACTCTCGGTTGCGTGTTTCCTGTTGCCAGTTCTCTGCTTTCCCGGTATAGACTCATCCCAAGCCTATGCGAATCCACCTCTCGCTTGCTCTCCTGTTGCTCACCGTTCCGGCGCTGGTTTGCGCCCAAACCTCCGTCAAGACCGCCAAACAAATGACACTCAAGAGCCCCCTCGCCGCCCAGGTGCATCGCTCCGCCCTGGTCATCGACACCCACGCCGACACCCCGCAACGCTTTGTAGATGAACACTTTGACCTGGGCGACCCCCTCGGCGGAGGCAATCTCAATCTGGAGTCGATCCGCAAGGGAAACCTGGGCGCGGAGTTCTTCTCCATCTGGGTCGATCCGGCGCGCTTCAACGGGCAATACGCTCACAGGACCCTGGAGTTGATTGATTCCGTCAAGCAGCAGGTGGCCCGGCACCCCAAAGAGATCGAGTTCGTCACAACCGCCGCCGGCATCGAGTATGCCCATAGGACTCATAAGTTTGCAGCCCTCATGGGCATTGAGGGCGGCCATTCCATTGAGGATTCGATCCCGCTGCTGCGCCAGTACTACGCCCTGGGTGTGCGCTACATGACCCTCACCTGGTCGAACTCGAATGACTGGGCCGACAGTTCCGGCGACATCGATGACAAGTCCGTGCCGCATACCAAAGAGGGTCTCACCGAGTTCGGCAAGGACGTGGTCTACGAGATGAACCGGTTGGGCATGATGGTGGACGTCTCGCATGTCTCAGACCGCACCTTCTATCGGACGCTCAACATCAGCCGCGCCCCGGTCATTGCCTCCCACTCCTCGGCGCGTGCTCTCTGCGACGCTCCGCGCAACATGACCGACGACATGCTCCGCGCCGTGGCCAACTACGGCGGACCCAACTCCAAGGGCGGCGTCGTCCAGGTCAACTTCTACTCCGGGTTCATCTCGCAGGCCTACCGCGACGCAGCCAGGGCCATGCAGCCCGAGGTGAACAAGGCCGTTCAGGCCCTCAAGGATAAGGCCCAGGCGGAAGGCAAACCGGTTCCCTACACCGATATCGAGAAGCTCGAACGCCAATTCGCCGACCGCATCCCGCGCCCGCCGGTTTCGGCGCTCATCGACCACATCGACCACATCGCCAAGGTGGCAGGCATCGACCACGTGGGCCTTGGCTCGGACTTCGACGGCGTCAATGGCCAACTTCCCGAAGGGATCGACTCCGCCGCCGATCTTCCCAAGATTACCGAGGCGTTGATGGCGCGCGGCTATTCAGCCGAGGACTGCCGGAAGATCCTCGGCGGCAACCTCCTCCGCGTCTTCCGCGAGGTCGAACAAGTCTCCAAAGAACTGCAGGCCGAAAACCGCCCGAAGATCACCGAGAAGCAGCCGTTTGACAAGTGGCAGAAGTAGACTGCCGGATTCGGGAGGAATCCGTGCTACAAACGAGGCCGACCAGCTACCTCGTATTCCCGGAGTCCAGCTATTTCCTGTAGATCAGCGCCGCCCGGCCCAGGGGGTAGAAGTTCTCCTGCCTGCCTTCACAGAGATAGCCCCGAGCCTCGTAGAGCCGTATTGCAGCCGTGTTTGCCGCCTCGACATGCAGCCAGATCTGGCAAGCGCCCGCGGCGCGCGCGGAGCCCTCGATGCGGCCCAGCAGTTCTCTGCCTACGCCCCGGCCGCGATTGTCCGGCGCAACTTCGATGGTTTCAATGTAAGCCGAAACTCCGTTCCTCCGTTCGGCCCACTCGACGATGGCAAAGCCCGCCATTTGCCGACCATCTTCCGCAATCCAGGTGGCGGTATTCCGGCGCTCCACGAGCTGCCTCATATACCGGCGGCCAAAGCGATCGGGCGGCGCAAAGCAGAGTTCTTCAAGGGAATACAACGATTCGAAGTCTTCCGGTGTGTAGAGGCGGTACAGCACACTCCAACTCTACGGCAGGCGGAAAGCAAAAAGCCATCCCCAGGGAGAATGGCTTTTTGCGTTTAGCCCTGTCAGATGATGGGCGGTAGCCTGCCTAGACCTTCGCTTGCAGGTCGGCGATCACGTCGAAGAAGCGCTGGTCGAGGCGGCGGTTAGTGGCGATAGCTTCCTTGATCGTGATGTCGGTGATGTCGAGGCCTCTTAGCACGGCGATGCGGCCCCACTTCTTCTGGTGGACCATGTCGATGGCGTGCAGCCCGTAGCGCTGGCCGAGCACGCGGTCGTAGGCCGTGGGAACGCCGCCGCGCTGGGTGTGGCCCAGGTTCACCGAGCGGGTCTCGTAGCCGGTCTTCTCCTCGATCAGATCGGCCAATGCCTCGCCGATGCCTGACAAGCGCGCGTGACCGAAGGAATCCAGTTTAGCTTTCTCATTGACAACCTGCCCCAACCTGGGCAGTTTTGCGCCCTCTGAGACCACCACCACGCCGTAGTGCTTGCCATGGTCGTAGTTGTGCTTGAGCAGCGCGCAGACATGGTCGATATTGATTTCTTTTTCGGGAACCAGGGTGACGTCGGCGCCACCGGCCACGCCGGAGGCGTAGGCGATCCAGCCGGCATCGCGGCCCATCACTTCGACCACGATCACCCGATTGTGCGAGTCAGCGGTGGTGCGGATGCGATCGACCGCCTCGGTGGCGATCATCACGGCTGTATCGAAGCCGAAGGTCTGGTCGGTGCCGCTGAGATCGTTGTCGATGGTCTTGGGCACGCCCACGCCAGGCACGCCGTGCTCGCAAAGGAAAAGCGTCACCGACTGGGTGTCATCGCCTCCCAGAGCGATCAGCGCATCGATCTGGTTCGCCTTCAGAACCTCCTGCACCTTCTCGATCCCGCCGGGAATCTTCTTCAGGTTAGTGCGCGAGGAGTGCAGAATGGTGCCGCCCGTCAACTGGATGCCGTCGGTGCTCTCCAAAGTGAGCGGAATAAACTGGTTCTCCAGCACACCCTTCCAGCCGTTGAGAAAGCCGATGAACTCATCGCCATAGTGGTTGATGCCCTTGCGCACAATTGCGTAGATTACCGCATTCAGTCCGGGGCAGTCGCCACCGCCGGTCAACAAAGCAACTCGCATCCTGAAATCTCCTCATCGAAGGCGCGGCAATCAAAACCGGGCCGGGATCAAGTCCCTGAATAGTGCATCCAAAACGGGCAAATCGCCGGTCTCGACGCCTTACCCAGTTTACCCCACAGGTGTAAAGAGAAATCGTGACCACGCTCACATTCGCTCCGGCAACGTTTCATCATTCGCTAGAAGACGTTACGAAGTGGTTCAATAGGATTATGCCCGGAACCGGAGCGCTTTTGTTGCTGGCCTTTGCCAGCATGGTCGTCATCCTATTGCTGGTCCTGCTTCAGCTCACCCGGCTGGGCTACCTGGTCCGCGCAACAATCCCCGACCGCCCGCGGCGGCGCATGTTTATCGCCTCGGTCTCCTTCCTGTTTACCTTTGTGGGGGTGCGCCTCCTGGTCCACCGGATCGTGAACCATGAGGGACGTTTTCAGTGGGTTGTGATCCACGGAACGCACATTCACCACCTGGTCTGGGGGATTCTGATCCTGCTGCTCGTCGGCTACGGCTGGCTGTTGGATCTGGGGCGCTCCCATGCGCCGCTTTCGATCTTCTTCAGTCGGCTGATGTCGGTTGGCTTCGGGGTGGGCGCTGCGCTCACGCTGGACGAGTTCTCGGTCTGGCTGGACCTGGAGCCGGATTCTTATTGGTCGAGCGCGGGGCGGCTCAATATCGACGCCATCATTTTCTTCGGCGCTCTGCTGGCTGTAGGCGCCTGGGGCGCGCCGTTCTTCCGCGGCTTGCACTACCTGTGGGATAAGCGCGCCCTCTATGGGAAGGAACTGGGCCGGGGCCTGAGCTTCCCTATTCGCCGCGCGCGGTCGCTTCGTCCGCATAAAGTTCGTCGATCAGGGCCGCATACCGGCTCGTAATGACGCGCCTCTTCAACTTCATGGAAGGCGTCAGCTCGCCTGTCTCCTGCGTCCACTCCTCGGCCACCACCCGAAAGCGCTTCAGGCTCTCGAAGTTCGCCAGACTGCCGTTGACCTCTCGCACGATCTCAGCGTAAAGCGCGATAACGCGGCTATCGGCCACCAGTTCGGCCCGGTCCTTGAACACGATGCCATGATGGCCAGCCCACTCCTCCAGCGCCGCAAAGTTTGGCGACAGGATCACGGAGATGAACTTGTGCCGGTCTCCGGCCAGAGCCGCCTGCGCCACCAGCAGACTGGTCTTGAGCTTGTTTTCAATCGGCTGCGGCGCCACCATCTTGCCACCGGAGGTCTTCAGCAGTTCCTTCTTGCGATCAGTGATGTAGAGGAACCCGTCCGCGTCTATGTGGCCGATGTCACCGGTGCGAAACCAGCCTTCCTGGTCGAAGGACTCAGCGGTTGCCTCCGGCTTGTGCCAGTAGCCGGAGAAAATTGACGGCCCGCGGACCAGCAATTCGCCATCCGCGGCCAGTTTCAGTTCCAGATTGGACAGGGGCATCCCCGCGGCGCCCATGCGGTGAATGCGTGGGGTGTTGAGGGCGATGACTGGCGAGGTTTCCGTCAGTCCATAGCCCTCCCAGAGCGCAATTCCCACCGACGCGAACCATTTCGCGGTGTCGATCCCTAGTGGCGCGCCGCCAACGACGAAGATCCTCACCCGCCCGCCGAAGGCCTCGCGCACCTTGGAGTAGACCAGTTTGCCGGCCAGCTTCCACAAGGCCGACGAGGGCCGGCGGCCGTCGTAGACAGTGTCGCCGTGCCGGGCGCCCAAAGCCACGGCCCAGGCCAGCAAACGGCTCTTGACAGGGGAGAGCGCCGTGCGGCGTTCCACCTCCTGGCGAATCTTCTCGAAGACGCGCGGCACGCCGACAAAGACCGTGGGGCGGATCTCGCGCATCGCCTCGGGCAGCTTGTCGAACTTGGAACAATAGGCCACCTGCGCCCCCGCAGTGTACATTACGTAATCCAGTGCCCGGGCAGTGATGTGAGAGAGAGGCAGGAAGGAGATGCAGGCGTCTGTAGAACCGAAGCCGAAATCGGCGGCGGCGAAGTTCTGGTTGGCGGCAATATTGCCATGAGTCAAAGCCACACCCTTGGGCTCGCCGGTGGTTCCAGAGGTGTAAATCAACGTGGCCAGGTCCTTGGGCTCGACAGCTCGCACCAGTGCGTCGAAAACCGGGTCCCGCTCAGTGCCGCGGTCATCGACCCCGGCCAGCACCTTGCTGAAGGCGATGGCGCTCTCCGGCGGCGCGGCTGAGTCCATGATCAGAATCCGTTCCAGCGCAGTCCGGCCCCGGACGGCGTTCAACTTTTCAAACTGCTGGCGTGTGGAGACGACCGCGATGCGGCAACCTGCATCCGCCACCAGCGCGGCGATCTGTTCACCGGTCAGCGTGGGGTAGATAGGAACATCCGCCGCGCCGATGGCCAGGACAGCAAAGTCGGTGACGGCCCACTCCCAGCGATTTTCAGCGATCAGGGCAATGCGGTCGCCTTTTTGCACGCCCCAGCCGAGAAACGCCTGGGCCAGTGCGCGAACCCGCTGGTAGATCTGGTCGGAGGAAATCGGTTGCCACTGGCCGAACTCGTCCTGCCAAAGGATGGCGCGGGGATTGGCGGCTGCTGAAACACTGCGAAACAGGTCGTTGATCGTGAGAAGCGGAGTATTCTCTGTCATTTTGGGCTGAACGCTCGCGGCGGGGGCTCAGCCGCGATTATTACGAGAGTGTAACAGCGCGAAGGTGCCATGGTCCTGCGAAATCCCACTATCGTCTCAATTTTCTTCCCGCGCCCGGATGATCCGGCGATCTCAGGAGCGGCTGTCTCCCTCCCCTGGACGCCGATTCCTTGCCTCAGGTCCATCCCTAGCGAGGGTTTCCGATGCTTGCCGCTTCCCCGCGGCCGCCGGCCAAACCCCGCATTTGCATACTTATGCACTTCTGATGTATATTTATTCATTCGGGCGGCAGGCATGCATACCGGCGCTTGCGATTGGGCCGCTGGTAGCAGCCGGTCAATTGGAAAACTGCAATGAAGGATCAAAGGCACCATGCAATTCGAGAACTCGTGGCCCACGCCCTGGTGACCAACCAGGACGAGTTGCGCCGCAAGCTGCGACGGCGCGGCTTTGCCGTGACCCAGGCCACGCTCTCGCGCGATATTCACGAGTTGCGCCTCTCCAAGGGCCCCGGCGGCTACACTTTGAATAACGGCCCCGTCGCGGCAGTCGAGGACAACAGCCCGCCTTCAGTGGCGGAGATGATGGAGAGCTTTGGCATGCGCGTCAGGCAGGCCATGAATCAGGTCGTGGTGGGCACGGTCATGGGCGGGGCTCAGCCGGTGGCCGCGGCGCTCGACTTTGAAGGTTGGGCCGACGTTGTGGGCACTGTCGCCGGCGACGATACAGTGCTGGTGATCTGCCCCGATGCCCGCCGGGCCAGCGAAGTGGAATTGCGTTTGAGGACGATGCTCGAGTCATGACCGATACAGTGCAAACAGCGGTAGTGGGAGTCACCGGATACGCCGGCGCCGAGTTAGCCCGGCTGCTGGTGCGGCACCCTCGCCTGAAAGGCAAGCCCCCGGTCTTCGCGGGCCGCGTCGAAGAGAAGGATCTTGCGCGGGGCGGAGTGCCTCTGGGCGAGATTCATCCGGAGCTGGCCGATAGCAGCGGCAACGGCGCGTTGAAGCAGGAACCGTTTTCCTGGGAGCTGCTCGCCAGCCGCGGCGTCGAGGTTCTCTTCCTCGCCACGCCGCATGAGCAATCGCGGGAGTGGGCGCCCGAGGCGCTCAAGCGCGGGATGCGCGTAATCGACCTGAGCGGGGCATGGCGGCTCACTGAAGAGGCCAACCGTGCAGTGTATGCCTTCAAGGACCATGACGCCGAACTAGCCGCCGCAACCCAGGCGCAGGCAGTCTATGGCATGCCTGAGTTGCATCGCGCTCAGATTGCCGGCGCGCGCCTGATTGCCAACCCCGGCTGCTATGCAACCTCGATCATCCTGCCCCTCAAGCCGCTCGTCGCGGCTGGCCTTGTCGATCTCGGCCACGGCATCGTCGCGGATGCCAAGAGCGGCGTAAGCGGCGCGGGCAAGGCTCCCACCGCCAAAACGCATTTCATGTATGCGGCAGACAATCTCTCCGCGTATGGAGCCTTCACTCATCGCCACACCGGCGAGCTGCTGGAACAAATCGGCCTCGACGCAAGCGAGATCATCTTTACGCCGCACTTGCTGCCAATCCCGCGCGGAATTCTCTCCACGATTTACGTCCACTTCCGCGAACCGCAGACCAGAGCCAGCATCGCGCAGGTCTACCATGCATTCTTCGCGGGAAGTTCAATGGTGCGGCTTTACGACAAGGCCTTGCCGCAGATTCAATACTCGGTCCGCACCTGTTATGCGGATATCGGCTTCCAACTCTCGGCCGATGGCCGGCGCGCGGTGATCGTCAGTTGCCTGGATAACCTGTTGAAGGGCGCCTCCGGCCAGGCTGTGCAGAATCTCAATGTGATGCTCGGCTGGCCTGAGGCCGAAGGCCTGGAATGAAAATCGCCGTGGAGGGCTTTGAATGAGGTACGTCGTCAAATTGGGTGGGGCCGGCCTGGAGACTCCGTCGCTTTTGGATGGCTGCACCCGCGCCATTGCAGATCTCGTGCGCGACGGTCATCAGGTCGCTGTGGTCCACGGTGGAGGCGTGCAGTTGACGCGCATGTTGAAGGCTCTCGGCAAGCAGAGCGAGTTCGTCAACGGCCTGCGCGTCACTGACGCTGAAACCCGCGATGTAGCGCTCATGGTCCTGGCGGGAAAAGTGAACAAGGGCCTCGTGGCCGCAATGGGCGCGCTGGGCATCCCGGCAATGGGCCTCTGCGGCGGCGACGGCCTGGTCTTTCGCGCTCGCAAGAAGCGCGGCTTACTCGATATTGGCAGGCCCGACCTTGGCTTTGTCGGCGAGATTGTTTCGAGCGACCCCCGCTGGCTTGAGGCAATTTGGAATTTGAACGGCGTGCCGCTGCTCTCGTCGATGGCTCTGGGCTTTGACGGCGAGTATTACAACGTCAACGCCGATGAGATGGCCGCGGCCTGCGCCATTGCCTGCCGCGCGGACGCGCTGGTCTTCCTCACAGACGTCCCTGGCGTCAAGGGCGCGACGGGCGCAGTACTCCGATGGCTGTCGATTGATCAGATTGCCGAGATGGCCAAGAGCGCCGTCATCTCGGGCGGCATGTTGCCCAAGCTAAGCGCCTGCCGCGAGGCTCTGCTGAATGGCGTCAAGCGCGTTCGCATCTTACCCGCCGAGGCTGCCGGATCGTTGCCCGATCTGTGCAGTTCCCGCGTAGCATACGGCACCGAAGTAATGGTGGCCTAATGAGAATCAAGGAGAAGGAAATGACCAAGCTCGCAGAGATTCAAGCCGCCGAAGCGCGGCTGCTCATTCATACCTACGATCGCTTTCCTGTTTTATTCGTGGCGGGCGAGGGCGTTCATCTGATCGACGAGAATGGCGATCGTTATCTTGACCTGCTGAGCGGCATCGGCGTCAACGCGCTGGGATACAGCAGCACGGTGATTCAAGAAGCAATCGCCAAACAGAGCCGCACGCTGATCAACGCATCCAACTACTACTTCAACGACAAGATGGCCGATCTGGCCGAGCGCGTCACCAGAATCACCGGCATGGACCGCGTCTACTTTGGCAACTCGGGCTGCGAAGCCGTTGAGGCCGCGCTCAAGCTGGCTCGCGCGCACGCTGGAGTTCTGCGCGCTGAAGGCAAGCAGATTGGAACGAAGTTTCTTGCGCTTGAACAGAGCTTCCATGGCCGTACCTTTGGAGCCATCTCGGCAACATACAAAGAGAAATATCGCGCGCCCTTTGAGCCCGTCGTTCCCGGTTTTGAGTTTGTCAAGTTCAACGACATTGAAGACCTGCGCACAAAATTCTCCAGCGAAGTCTGCGGCATTCTGCTTGAGGCTATCCAGGGCGAGGGCGGCGTCCGTCCGCTGACGCAGGAGTTCTTTGCCGAGGCGCGCGCGTTGGCCGACTCGACCGGCGCTCTGTTGATTGTCGATGAGATTCAGGCCGGCCTTGGCCGCACTGGAAAGTGGTGCGCCTATCAGCACTTCGGCATCAAGCCCGACATCACCACGCTGGCCAAGCCATTGGCTGGCGGCATTCCAATGGGAGCGACTCTCTGTACCAACGAGGTCGCCCGCGCCTTCCATGCGGGGATGCACGGCACCACCTTCGGCGGAGGCCCGTTGGCCTGCGCTGTTGCCATTGCCGTCATCGACCACATCGAGAAGGAGAATCTTCTCGATCATATCGTCGAGATCGGCGATTATTTCCAAAATGAATTGCGCAAGCTGGCAGAGCGCCATCCGTGCATCACGGACGTGCGCGGCAAGGGCGTGATGATTGCCGCTGAGTTGAACTCAGCCGATCTGGGCAAGCACACCGTTACTGAAATGCTCAAGCACCGCGTCGTGATCAATTGCACCAGCGATACGACCCTTCGTTTCCTGCCGCCCTACATCTTCGAGCGCGTACATGTGGACACGACAATCGCAGCGCTCGACAAGGTCTTTACCGCTTATGCCGCGGCCTCATCCGCGGGAGGAGAGAACAATGGCTAGCAAGACGATTCTTGAAACGCCGGCGATTCCCGTCGAGAAAGATTGCGATGTTCTTGCCGCGGCCGCGCGCCTTAACGGCGAGGACATGTGCTCGATCTCCGATCTATCGAGCGGCGAAGTGCGCGCCATTCTCAAGCTGGGCCACGACGTCAAACGCAATCCAGTGCACTACCGGCGCGCGCTCGACTCCAAACAGATGGTGCTGATGTTTGAGAAGGCCAGCCTGCGCACGCGCCTCAGCTTCGAGGCCGGCATCAACACCATGGGCGGCAGCGCGATCTTCGTCGACCAGACCAGTTCGCCCTTGGGCGAGCGTGAATCCATTTCCGACGTGGCGCGCAATGTCGAGCGCTGGGTGGATGTGATCGTGCTGCGTACCTATGCGCACGACACGATCACCGAGATGGCCGCCAACTCCCGCGTGCCGGTCATCAACGCACTTTCCGACTTCGAGCACCCCTGCCAGGCGCTGGCCGACTTTATGACGCTCGATGAACACTTTGGCCGCGTCGCCGGACTCAACTTCACTTATGTCGGCGACGGCAACAACGTCTGCCACTCGCTGATGCTCACCGGCGCGCAACTAGGCGTCAATGTCACCGTGGCCACCCCACGCGGCTACTCGCCGGATATCGAGATCGTGACCCTGGCGCGGGATATCGCCCAGGTCAACGGTTGCGAGATTCGTTTGCTTCAGGACCCGCAAGCGGCCGTCGAAAACGCCGATGCGGTCTACACCGACGTCTGTGTCAGCATGGGCTTCGAGCATGAATCCACCAAGCGAGAGCCGATCTTCAGGCCCTTTCAGGTGAACGAAGCGCTGATGGCCAAAGCCACGCCGCACGCGGTCTTCATGCACTGCCTGCCCGCGCGACGTAACGCTGAAGTGACCGACGCAGTGCTCGATGGCCCGCAATCCATCGCCTTCGATCAGGCCGAAAACCGCCTCCACGCGCAGAAGGCATTGCTGCTGCTGCTGCTCGGTGGACTGACAAAGGTAGCGAGCTTCCAATTGTAGCGCCGGCCTCCTGGCCGGCTGTAGCGCGGGTCTCCGGACCCGCGCTGAATAAAAGTTGTTGGAGCGCAAACGGCTTTGTATCAGGGCACGACTTTAGTCGTGCCGCCAAAGCAACTAGATGATCGCGGGCTTTAGCCCGTTTGGAAATACTGGATCGTAAGACAGACGCGCTCTGTGGTTCAAATGAAACGATCCATGAATGTACTCGCAGCAACACTGTTCACTGTCCACTGTTCACTGATCACTGTTCACTGATCACTGGTTTCCGAGGTTCTCAAGCATGTCCGTAATTCTCGAATCCCTGCCCGTCGGCCAAAAAGTCGGCATCGCCTTTTCCGGCGGACTTGACACCTCCGCCGCCCTGCACTGGATGAAGCAGAAGGGCGCAATCCCTTACGCTTATACAGCCAACCTCGGCCAGCCCGACGAAACCGACTACGACGCCATCCCGCGCGCGGCCCTGGAGTATGGCGCGGAAAAGGCCCGCCTCATCGACTGCCGCGGCCCTCTAGTCCGCGAAGGCATCGCCGCGCTCCAGGCCGGGGCCTTCCACATCACGACCGCCGGCGTAGCCTACTTTAACACCACGCCCATCGGCCGTGCGGTCACGGGCACCATGCTGGTGGCCGCCATGAAGGAGGACGACGTAAACATCTGGGGCGACGGCTCGACTTTCAAGGGCAACGACATAGAGCGTTTCTATCGCTACGGCCTGCTCGCTAATCCGAGCCTCCAGATTTACAAGCCCTGGCTTGACGCCGCTTTCATCGACGAATTAGGCGGCCGCGCCGAGATGTCTGCCTTCATGCAGCGCTCCGGCTTCGCCTATAAAATGTCAGCGGAAAAGGCCTACTCCACCGACTCCAACCTGCTTGGCGCAACGCATGAAGCTAAAGACCTGGAGCATCTTTCTTCGTCGATCAAGATCGTCGTCCCCATCATGGGCGCGGCCTTCTGGCGCGAGGATGTCGAGATCCAGCGCGAAGAGGTCGCCATTCGCTTCGAAGAGGGTTCGCCCGTAGCCCTCAACGGCCGGCAATTCGATTCGCCCGTCGCCCTCCTCCTCGAAGCCAATCGCATCGGCGGCCGCCACGGCCTCGGCATGTCCGATCAGATTGAGAATAGAATCATCGAGGCCAAGAGTCGCGGCATCTACGAAGCGCCCGGCCTCGCCCTGCTCTTCATCGCGTACGAACGCCTCATCACCGGCATCCACAACGAGGACACCATCGAGCAGTACCGCGACAATGGCCGCAAGCTTGGCCGCCTGCTCTATCAGGGCCGTTGGTTCGACTCCCAGGCGATCATGCTTCGCGAATCCGCCCAGCGCTGGGTCGCCAAACCTGTCACCGGCGAAGTCACCGTCGAGCTGCGCCGCGGCAACGACTACTCCATCCTGAACACTGAGTCGCCCAACCTCACCTTCCATCCCGAGCGCCTCAGCATGGAGAAGACTGAATCCGCCTTCTCCCCGCGCGACCGCATTGGACAACTCACCATGCGCAACCTCGACATCGCCGACACTCGGGAGAAGCTTCTCACCTACGCCAACACTGGCCTTCTCACGCTCAGCAAAGGCAGCGAAATGCCCCAGCTCAACAGCGGCAAGGAGAACGAGTAGCATGAGGTACGCTTAAAGCAATGTCAAATGAACAACAATCCGGGAAAATGTGGTCGGGGCGCTTTCGCGAGCCGCTCGATGCTGAGTTTGAAGCGTGGCAGCGGTCGATTGTTTTCGACTGGCGGCTTCTCGGCGAAGAGATCGCCGCCAGCAAGGCGCATGCCTCCGCTCTCGTTGCCGCCAACATCCTCACAAAGGATGAATGCATCGAGCTCCGCGCGGCGCTCGATGCGATTGCCGCCGAGTATGCAACAGACGCGGGCAAGGCATTGGTGCGCGATCACGCGACGGCCGAAGACATTCATCATTTTGTCGAACTGAAGCTGGTTGAGCGCATCGGTGCGCTGGGTCTGAAACTGCACACCGGCCGCAGCCGCAACGAACAGATTGCGACAGATCTGCGCCTTTATGTACGCAAACAGATCGCACTCACCCTTGACGCTCTGATCGTCTGGATCAGTGCGCTTGTCGAGAAGGCTGAAGCTGCAGGCGATGCCGTGATGCCCAGCTACACGCACATGCAGCGGGCTGAGCCGGTACTGGTCGCTCACTGGCTGCTGGCCTATACCGAGATGATCTTGCGCGATGCTGGACGGCTCATGGATTGCTCGAAGCGGCTCAACAATTGTCCGCTCGGTTCAGGAGCCGTAGCCGGCGCAACCCTTGCTCTCGATCGCAGCATTGCCGCGAAGGAGTTGGGCTTTGCCGGGCCCACGGGCAACTCAATCGACGCGACCAGCGACCGTGATTTTATTCTGGAGTATTTGCAAGCGCTGACCTTTGTCGGTTTGCATCTGAGCCGCTTTGCTGAAGAGATCACGCTCTTCGCCACCGCGGAGTTCGGCTTTGTTACGCTGCCTGAGGCATTTTCAACGGGCTCAAGCGCCATGCCGCAAAAGAAGAATCCCGATCTCACCGAGTTGATTCGCGCCAAGGTCGGCCGCATCCACGGCGCGGCCGAGGCGGTGACGCTGCAGCTCAAGGGTCTGCCTTTGGCCTACAATAAAGATATGCAGGAGACCCAGGAGCCGGCCTTCGCCGTCGAGTTTGTTCCGCGGATGCTCCGGCTCGTTGCGCGCTTCACCGCGGCTCTCCAATTCAATCGCGAATGCATGAATGAGGCTGCGCAATCGGGCTATCTGAATGCAATGGCAGCCGCGACCTATCTCGTTCACAAGGGCGTTCCCTTCCGCACCGCACACGAGAAGATCGGCAACGCCGTACGCTACGCCATCGAGAAAGGTGTCGAGTTAGGCGGCCTCACGCTCGACGAACTGCGCCAGTTTGGTGACGAGTTCGAAGAGGATTTCTTCGCCGCCGTCACCTTGCAAGCGACAATCGACTGCCACGACGTAACTGGAGGTACCGCGCGTGCGCGAGTGCGCAAGAAGCTGGCTTCCATGCGAAAGCTACTCGCAAATTTGCCTATTCTGAATAAGCAGGAGGCCGCTGATGCTGGTGCGTAAGGCCCTGCTCAAGGACGCCTCCAACGTCTACGACCTGGTGAACTCGCTCTCTTCAGATGGCACGCTGCTCAGGCGTCCCTTCGCCGAGATCTGCGAGAACATCCGCGACTTCACCGTCGCCGAATCCGATGGCGGCGTTTTTCTGGGCTGCGGCGCGCTGCACTTCTACGGGCCGCATCTCTGCGAGGTGCGCTCCATTGTGGTCAAACCTGGAGCCAAGGGCCAGGGCGCGGGCGGACGCATTCTCTCCGCGCTGATTGAGGAGGCCGAAGAGCACGGCATCCAGTCCATCTGCCTTTTCACGCGCATCGCCGACTTCTTCTTCAAGTATGGCTTCCGCATCGTAGAAGACAAGGCCGAACTGCCTGACAAGATCTTCAAGGATTGCCAAACCTGCCCGCGCCTGCATCGCTGCGACGAGGTCGCCATGGTGCGCGGCCGCATTCCCCGCATCTCCATCCTTGGCCCGCGCGAGGAAGCCCAGCAGCTCGTCAGGCTATCCGGCTAATTCTGACTTACTCAACATCGCCGCCGCTACTACAACCTGTCCATAACTCAGGCCGCCATCACCAGGACTGACCTGGACGTGCTGATAGACCTCGAAGCCTTCCTCTTTCAGCCCTGAACGCAGCAGCCGCGCCAAACGGCGGTTCGCCATGCAGCCGCCGCTCAGCGCCACAGTGTTGATCCCGGTTTCGATGCGTGCATTGCCTGCAGCGTTGATGAGTCCCTCTGCGATGCCCGCATGAAACCGCGCCGAAATGCGCCTCGCCGGCACCCCGCGCAAAATGTCTTCAAGCACCGCCTTCCACATCTTTCCAGTTCGAATCTCAGCCACACTGCCTGAGCCCTCTTCCGCCTCGTGCAACTCCGGAACGTACTCGCCTTGTTCAAACCGGTCGTGCTCATCAACGGCGGCTCCTTCTAATTCAATCGCTGCCTGCGCTTCGTAATCCACGACGCGGCGATTCAGAACCACCGCCGCCACCGCATCAAACAATCGTCCCAGGCTTGATGTCATCGGCGAGTTGATGCCGCGCTCCATCATGCGATCCAACACCCGCGCTTCCTGAGGCGTTGCTCCGGCAAGCGATGCCGCCAGCTCTGCGTCGAAGCCCGCCGAGCGCAATGCCGCAAACGCCAAGCGCCACGGCTCCTTGATGGCCGATTCGCCGCCGGGCATGGGCACATACTCCAGATGCGCGAAGCGTTCGAAACTTCCCAGCCGCGCAATCAACACTTCCCCGCCCCAGATCTTCCCATCTGTCCCGTAGCCGGTACCGTCGAGCGCGAGACCGATCACTGGCCCCTCCAGCCCATGCTCGGCCATGCACCCCGCCACGTGCGCGTGATGATGCTGCACGGCGATCAGCGGGAGGCCCTGCTGCTGCGCCCACTCCTTCGCCGATGCGGTCGAGAGATAGCCCGGATGCATATCGTGAACGACAGCCTGTGGCTCAATCTCAAAGGTCCGCATCAGGTGGTTCAACGACTCCTTGAAGAACTCCAACCCGGTCAGGTTTTCCAAATCACCGAGGTGCTGGCTCTGATAGGCAAACCGCCCCCGCGCCAGCGCAAAGACATTCTTCAAGTGTCCGCCCACGGCCAGCATTGGGGGCACATCGAACGGCAGCGGAACTCCGAGCGGAACAAAGCCTCGCGCTCGGCGCACGAGTTGCGGCGCACCATCCACCAGCGCGGCCACCGAGTCGTCGCAGCGCTGCAAGATCTCGCGGTCGTGCATCAGGAAGGCATCGGCAATCGCGCCAAGCCGCGCACGCGCCTCGTCGTTATCAATAGCTATCGGCTCTTCGCTGAGGTTCGCGGAGGTCATCACCAGCGCCCGCACGCGAGGGTCGGCAAAGAGCAGATGTTGCAGCGGCGCATAGGGCAGGAAGACGCCGAGCCATGGAATCCCCGGCGCAACACCGTCGGCAATGCCGCAGCCCTCGCGCCGGCGGGCCAGCACAATCGGCCGCGCGGCCGTCAACAGCAGCGCCTCTTCAACGGCCGTCAGCACGCAGACCGCCCGCGCCGCATCCAGATCGCGCACCATCACGGCGAGCGGCTTTCCATAGCGCCGCTTGCGCTCGCGCAGCCGCATCACCGCCGCCTGATTGGTTGCATCCACGCTCAGATGAAAGCCGCCGATCCCTTTGATGGCCATGATCTGGCCGGCGAGCAGGAGGCTGATCGCTTGGTTGATTGCGTCGGAGTCAGCGGAGTTAGCGGGGTTAGCGGGGTTATAAGGACGCATTCCATGCGGATCTTCCGGCCCCTGTTTCCCACCGGCGTCCGCAAGCCAAACTCGTGGCCCGCACTCCCAGCACGCATTGGGCTGCGCATGGAAGCGCCGGTTCAGCGGATCGTCGTACTCCCGCTGGCACTCCGGGCACATGGGAAACTTTGCCATCGAAGTCTGCGGCCGGTCGTAGGGGATTTGCCGCGTAATGGTGAAGCGCGGCCCGCAATTGGTGCAGTTCAGGAACGGATACCGATAGCGGCGATCCTTGGGGTCCAGCAACTCCCGCAGGCAATCCGGGCAGGTGGCCGCATCGGCTGGAATCCCGGTGCTCACCCGGCCCAGCACTTCGCTGGCGGCAATTCGAAAGCCCGTCTCGCCGGTTGCGGCTGCCTCCCTCACTGCAATCGAGTCAACGCGCGCCAGGGGCGGAGCCTCAGAGCGCAGTCGAGCGAGAAAGGCCTCCAGCCGTTCTTTCGGCCCCTCGACCGCAATCGTCACCCCGTCCGTGTCGTTGCCCACAAAGCCCGCCAGCTCTTCCTCCAGGGCAAGCCGGTAGACGAACGGACGAAAGCCCACCCCTTGTATGACGCCGCGGACCAGCACTTCGCGCCGTTCTCGATTTGGTTGGGTTTCTTCAGCCACAGAGAAAGCCTCTCACCGGAGAACAGCATAGCGCATCGCTCCCAGCGGCTGGCCACAGGAAACGGCGGGCCCTCGAAGGGTCTAAGCTGGAGTAAGCAGAGATGCAGGGAGAATCTGCCGGAATGAGTCCTCTGAAAAACAGCCTGAAACGATGGATAGCAGCGATTCTTGTTGCTGGCCTGGGAGCCCTTGCTCTGGCGGCCCAGCAGCTTGACACTGCTTCGGTCATTCAGCGAGTCGATGCGGCCGTCAAGGCCAGAGTCGACCATGTTGCCTCTTACACCGTTACCGAGCACTATGCCGTCTTCCGGGGCAGCGACGAGACCCATTCAGTGGCTGAAATGACAGTGCAAACCGTCTATCGCAGGGATTCCGGCAAGAACTACACCATCCTCTCTGGATCCGGCTCCGAGTTCATTCGAACGCACGTGCTGGGCTCGATCCTCGACAGCGAGAAGAACATCAATTTGCCCGGCAACCGGGAACACTCGTGGTTAACTTCGGCCAATTATCAAATGCAATTGAAACCCGGCGGCATCCAGCGCATCGGTGATCGCGATTGCCTTGCGCTGTCCATCATCCCCAGGCATAAGGCTCCCAATATGATCGAAGGAACCCTGTGGGTGGACGCGACGGACGGTTCGATTGTCCGCATCGAGGGAACCGCGTCCCAAAGCCCGTCCATCTTTACCGGACCCGCCCAGGTGATGCGGCAATACGTCAACGTGAACGGTTATGGCATGGCCACCCAGGCCAGAGCCGTTACTGACAGCTTTCTTCTTGGCCGGACAATCATCACCATCGACTATCGCAACTATCAGATTCAGCTTGGCCCTGCCAATTAGGCGAGACCGCCTGTACCCGTGCGCCGGTCCGGCCGCGTATGCGCTATACTGATTTTCGTGCTACCACCCTTGGGCAACTGGAAACTCGATGCCGCGCTTGGCTCCTGCCTGTTGCTGGGGCTGCGCCATGGCTTCGATTATGACCATCTGGCCGCCATCTCCGACATTACCGCCGTGCAGCGCGACTGGCTGAGCGGGCTGCGCTTGGGGTTGACCTATGCCCTCGGCCACGCCTTCACGGTGGCTGCGCTGGGCATTGCGGTCCTGGAGTTGCATGTGGGCCTTCCCGAAGGCCTGGATCACTGGACCGAGCGGCTGATCGGGCTCACGCTCATTGCCCTGGGAATTGGCGTGGTGGCGGGGATTCTGCGCAAGGACGCGCACGGTCCCTCGCACAGCCGAATTGAGAGCCGTTTGGCCATCGCCATCAACGGGGTGCTGTGGCTGGCCTGGCGGGTGCGCCGCTGTTGGAACCCGCAACTCCAGCAGCCAGATCGTTTTCAGTGGATGTACAACGGCAAATCGGTCTTCGTCATCGGGATCCTGCACGGTCTGGGCGCGGAGACGCCTAGCCAACTGGCGCTGTTTTTCTTGGCCAAGAGCCTGGGTGGCGCCGTGAACGGCTTACTGGGCATCGCCGCCTTCTGCATCGGCCTGGTGGCGATGAATGGCCTGATGACCGCCAGCATGGGGGGTGCATTCCGCGCCAGCGGCCACCACCATCCCCGCCTCTTCCACGTGATCGCCTGGACCGGCGCCGCCTACAGTTTCATCATTGGCGTCATCTTCCTCTTCGGGGTCTCAGACCATCTGCCGCCGCTGGGATAACGCGCGGATTTTCCTTCCCAATCCGGAACGCTTCATCTCTAATCCCGTGAAATGGAATGGCTTGCAATCATCGTGACCGTGGTCACGGATAAGGGCCGGCCCGAAGACGTAAAACTGAGGCAGAGACGGAACGCGGCACGGTGGAAGAGTTGCTGTGCGATCTTGTTCCGCAAATGGGAGGACTCGTGCCGGCTTTCACACCCCCACCGCTGCCCAGCGACGACAAACGATGGAAAATCGTCAATGGCACCATGCGCAAAAATGGGTTTGCCCGTCATGCGCTCATTGAAACCCTGCACACGGTACAGTCCGCGTTTGGCTACCTGGACGACGATTCGATTCGTTTTGTGGCCAATTCCCTGCGCGTGCCGCTGAGCCAGGCCTACGGGGTGGTGACCTTCTACCACTATTTCAGCCTCAAGCCGCCGGGCAAGCACACTGCCACCGTCTGCGCCGGCACGGCCTGCTACATCAAAGGCTCCGCCAAGCTTGTGGAAGCAGCCGAAAAGCGCCTGGGCATCGCGCAAGGGCAGACCACCAAAGACGGCCAGATCAGCCTCCTGACCGCGCGCTGCGTGGGCGCGTGCAGCCGCGCGCCCGTGATGCTCTCAGACGGCGAAGTGATGGGCGAGGTGACCCAAGAGCAGATGCTCGAGCAACTGGAGAGGTGGGCAGTCGAATGACGATTGAAGAACTCGAACAGATAGCAAAAAGCGTCTGCCAGGAAAACGAGAAATACGATTTTGAAGTGAATGTCTGCATGGACCTGGCTTGCACGAGCCAGGGAGCGGAGCGTTTGCGTGAGGCGCTGGAGAAGGCCTCCGGCGCATCGGGCAAGAACGTGTTCGTCCGCCGCACCGGGTGCATGGGGCCATGCTCCTCCGGCCCGCTGGTCCGCGTCGATCCCGACGAGCACCTTTATCACCATGTAAAGGCCGCCAATGCCGAGGCGATTGTAGCCAGCCTGGGTGGGCAGCCGGTTCCCGAGTTGCAATGCGACCTGAACGACCACTTCGACAAGCAGGTGCGGGTGGTGCTGGAGAATGCCGGCCACATCGATCCGGAGAAGATCGACGATTATATCTCCCGCGACGGCTATAAGGCGTTGCTGACCGCGCTGACCGAGATGACTCCCAACGGCGTGATTCACCGCATCACGGAAAGCGGTCTGAGGGGGCGCGGCGGAGGAGGCTATCCCACCGGGTTGAAGTGGGGAACGGTGGCCAAGGCCTCGGGTGACCTGAAGTACGTGGTCTGCAACGGCGACGAGGGCGATCCAGGCGCGTTCATGGACCGCAGCGTGATGGAAGGCGATCCGCATCGCGTCATCGAGGGGATGGCGATTGCCGCCTATGCTGTGGGAGCGAGCAAAGGCTACATTTATGTGCGGGCCGAGTATCCGGTGGCCGTCTCCCGGCTGACCACCGCGCTGCGCGACGCGCGACGCCGCGGCCTGCTGGGCAACGGCATCTGCAACACGCCCTTCAGCTTTGACGTGGAGATTCGCCTGGGCGCCGGAGCCTTCGTCTGCGGCGAGGAGACGGCGCTGCTGGCCTCAATCGAGGGCCGGCGCGGCACACCCAAGCCACGGCCGCCCTACCCGGCGGTGAGCGGCCTGCGGGGAAAGCCGACGCTGATCAACAACGTGGAGACCTACGCAAACATCGCGCCGATCGTGCGCAACGGCGGCAAGTGGTTTGCCAACATGGGCTCGGAGAGAAGCAAGGGCACCAAGGTCTTCGCTCTCACCGGCAAGATCACCCACACCGGCCTGGTGGAAGTGCCCATGGGCATCAAGCTGCGCGAGATCATCGAGGTCATCGGCGGCGGAGTGCCCGGCGGGCATACCTTCAAGGCGGTGCAGACCGGCGGTCCCTCCGGCGGCTGTATTCCCGCCGAGATGCTGGACCTCGGCGTCAGCTACGATGCCCTCATGAAGGTCGGCTCGATTATGGGCTCCGGCGGCATGATCGTCATGGACGACACCTCCTGCATGGTCAATGTGGCAAAGTTCTTCGTCGAGTTCTGCATGACCGAATCCTGCGGCAAGTGCATTCCCTGCCGGGCTGGCACGGCGCAGATGTTCACCCTGCTGAGCCGCATCTGCGATGGTTCGGGAACCATGGACGATCTGGACCTGTTGATGAGCCTTTGCGAAACAATCAAGGAAGCCAGCCTTTGCGGGCTGGGCATGACGGCGCCCAATCCCGTCCTGAGTACCATCAAGTACTTCCGCAACGAGTACATCGAGCATATTGTGCATAAGCGCTGTCCGGCCGGCGTCTGCAACATGGAAGCGCCCCTGCCCGTTGCCGCTGAGAAAGAGGTGTTGGCATGAGCGAAACCATGGGTGTCAAAACTCTTATCATCGACGAGCAGGAGATCAGCGCCAAGGCCGGCCAGACCATCCTGGAAGTGGCGCGGGAGAACGACATCAACATCCCCACCCTCTGCCATCTGGAGGGTCTGAGCAACGTCGGCGCATGCCGCCTCTGCCTGGTGGAGATCAAGGGCTCGAACAAGCTGCTGCCCGCCTGCGTAGCCCAAATCCATGAGGGCATGGAGGTTACCACCAACTCCGAGCGGCTCAAAAAGCACCGTCGCGTCATTCTGGAGCTGCTCTTCGCCGAGCGCAATCACATCTGCGCGGTCTGCGTCTCCAACGGCCACTGCGAGTTGCAGGCGCTGGCGCAGGAGTTGGGCGTGACCCATATCAGCCTGCCCTATCGCAACCCTGCGCTCGGCGTGGATGCCTCGCACGAACGCTTTACCGTGGACCACAACCGCTGCATTCTCTGCTCCCGCTGCGTGCGGGTCTGCGCGGAGATCGAGGGTGCGCACATCTGGGATGTGATGGGCCGCGGCATCGACTCCATCGTCATCACCGATCTGCATGAAGACTGGGGAAGCTCGGCCTGCACCCGCTGCGGCAAATGCGTTCAATGCTGCCCCACTGGAGCCCTCTTCGACAAAAGCAAGATCGGTTCCGATCACCCCAAGTATCCGGATTTTCTTCCTTACCTGAACCTCATGAGGGAAGCGCAATGAGCAAACTGAAAGTGGCAACAGTGTGGCTGGATGGATGTTCCGGCTGTCACATGTCTTTCCTCGACATGGACGAGCGGCTCCTCGAGCTGGCCGAGTTGGTCGATGTGGTCTACAGCCCCATCGTCGACGCCAAGGAGTTCCCCGACGAGGTGGACATCGCCCTGGTCGAGGGAGCCGTAGCCTCGGAGGACGACGAGAAGAAGATCAAGAAGGTTCGCGCCCACTCCAAGATGCTGATCGCCATGGGCGACTGCGCCGTGGCCGGCAACGTGCCTTCGATGCGCAATCCCTTCGGCCCGGAGGCGATTCTCGACCGCGCCTACATCGAGAACGCCAGCTTTCAGCAGCAGATTCCCTGCGTCGTGGTGCCCAAGCTGCTCAAGGTCGTGCGGCCTATCCACGAGTTTGTGACGGTGGACGTCTTCCTGCCCGGCTGCCCGCCCTCGCCCGATACCTTTCACACGGCGTTGACCGCGCTGGTCACCGGCGAGCCGCTGGATATTTCAGCCCTCACCCGCTTTGGAGCCTGACGTAGCGCCGGTCTCCAAAACGTAGCGCCGGTCTCCAGACCGGCTGTCGTGCGGGCGTCCGCGCCCGTGCCTGTTGAAGAAATTTGGAGCTTTCTATGACTCAGACCATCACCATCGATCCCGTAACGCGCCTTGAAGGCCACGGCAAGATCACCATCATGCTCGACGACCAGGGCCAGGTCGCGGACGCGCACTTCCACGTAACCCAGGTGCGCGGCTTCGAGAAGTTCTGCGAGGGTCGGCCGTTCTATGAGATGCCCAGCCTGATGGCGCGCATCTGCGGCATCTGCCCGGTCTCCCACCTGCTGGCCTCGGCCAAGGCCTGCGAGGCCATCATGTCGGTGCGCATTCCGCACACCGCTGCGCAACTGCGCCGTCTGCTGAATATGGCACAGTTGGTGCAGTCGCACGCCCTGAGCTTCTTCCATCTCTCCTCGCCTGATCTTCTGCTCGGCATGGAGTCCGACCCCGTCAAGCGGAACATCTTCGGCGTCGCAGCCGCGCGTCCCGATCTGGGCCTCGCGGGCATCGGTCTGCGCCGCTTCGGCCAGCACATCATTGAATTGCTCGGCAGCAAGCGAATCCACACCGGCTGGGTGGTCCCCGGCGGCGTCACCGAGCCGCTGACCTCCCCTCACCGCGACGAGATTTTGGCCATGATCCCCGAGGCCTATGCCAATCTCGCCAAGGGAATGACCGCTTACAAGCAGATCGCCGGCAGCTTCAAGCCGGAGATCGAGGTCTTCGCCAACTTCCCTTCAAATTACCTGGGCCTGATCAACGAAGACGAGTCCATCGAGTTCACCGACGGCGCGCTGCGGCTCATCGATCCCGCGGGCGCGATCATTGAAGACGGTATGACCGCCAGCCGCTTCACGCAGGTGATCGGCGAGGCGGACGAGAACTACAGCTACACCAAGTTCGTCTACTACAAGCCGCTCGGCTATCCCGAGGGCAGCTATCGCGTCGGTCCGCTGGCGCGGCTCAACATCGTCAAGTCCATGGGGACGCCCCAGGCGGACAAGGAACTCGCCGAGTTCAAGCAGTTGGCCTCGGGGCCGGTCGAAAGCTCGTTCTACTACCATCATGCGCGGCTGGTCGAGGCCCTTTACGGCATCGAGAAGATCGAAGAGCTTCTCGCCGACCCGCTCATCCTCGACAAGCACGTGCGCGCCACGGCAGGGGTCAACCGCCTCGAAGGCGCGGGCCAGATCGAGGCGCCGCGCGGCACGCTCAATCACCACTACAAGGTGGACGAGAACGGCAAGATGACCTGGGCCAGCCTGGTCGTCGCCACCGGCCACAACAACAATGCCATGAACCGCGGCGTTCTTCAGTCGGCCAGGGCTTACGTCAAGGACGGCAAATTCACCCCAGGCGCTCTGAACCGCGTCGAGGCCGTGATCCGCGCCTTCGATCCCTGCCTGAGCTGCTCCACCCACGCCTTCGGCCAGATGCCGCTGGTCCTTTCGCTGGTCAACGCCGGCGGCGAGGTCGTGGACCGGCTCATCCGGTAGACAGGGCTCTGCATTTGGTGAGTTGAGAAGCGTCAGGGCACGACTTCAGTCGTGCCGCTTGGCGGTAGATAGTAGTATGGGCTCTAGCCCCTGAGGGACGGTGTACTAAACCGCAAACCTTCCCGCAGCGGCTATTGAGGACTGCATAAGTAATGTCCGCACAAACGCGCCGGAGGCGCAGTGGTTGCTAGCCCCGCGCTTCAGCGTGGGGAAAGGGATTCCACAAGTTCGTTACGGAGTCCCGTAGGGACGGCGCAAGGACATATTTATCCAGCCCCATCCGTTTTTGGCAATCATATGGCACGGCTAAAGCCGAGAGAATCGATGACCCAACACCAACCCCGATGCCTCATCCTAGCCTGCGGCAACACGCTGCGCGGGGATGACGGCGTCGGGCTTTGGCTTGCCGAGTGGGCCGAGCGGCGCTTCGCGGAAGAGGCCGGCGTCCGCATCATCGCCTCTTTCCAATGGACTCCCGATCTGGTCGAGGACATCGCCCGCGCCGACTCCGTCCTCTTCATCGATTGCTCCGTCGATTCCGCCCCCGGCTCAATCAAGCTGACAGCGGTTCAGCCAGCCCCCGCAGGCCGGGGACACTCGACTCACCATCTGGGCGCAGCAGAACTGCTCGCCCTGGCCCGCGACCTCTACAATTCCCTGCCCCGGAATGCGCAACTGCTGACCATCGGCGCCGGCTCAACCGAATTAGGCGAAGGCTTCAGCGAGGCGGTGAGCGCCGCGCTGCCCGCTGCCTGCCGCCGCATCGAAGAAACGGTGGAGCATCTGCTCATTTGAAACTTTGACACCACTCATAAGCTGTCTTCCTGAGCAGCTTGACTCGTCGCGACGAGTTGAGTCCAGAGATGAACGGGTCCCATTGCCTCCCGGAGGGAGGCAGCGAGAATAGCCCAGGGCAAGCGCAGCGCAGCCCTGGGATGCAGCCCAGCACGATCACGCGCCCCGTAGGGGCGCGGCGAAATGCGGCATT
>Ga0302278_10001014_pt1 | contig 35268 bp, 27 predicted proteins | sample III_Bog_N3_2_FD_194543 | JGI IMG/M metagenome (GOLD analysis project Ga0302278, IMG submission 194543) | Peat permafrost microbial communities from Stordalen Mire near Abisko, Sweden - III_Bog_N3_2 | ecosystem: Environmental > Terrestrial > Soil > Wetlands > Peat | place: Sweden: Abisko... | reverse complement strand
CGACTGTAATCGGGGACACCGTTGGCGATCCTTTCAAGGACACCTCGTCCGTCGCCATGAACCCGGTCATCAAGTTCACCACCCTGTTCGGCTTGCTTGCCGTCGAGTTGGCCGTAACGCTCAGCGTCAACAATCCCATGCTCACCCATGTGCTGGCGGTAGGATTCTTCCTGGTGTCGGCCTTCTTCGTGCACAAATCGTTCTACGGTATGCGGATCGACACCACACCAAAGAAGTGATTTCTGTTTCGCCTTGACCGGCGCACAACCCAGGAAACGCGGCCCCGCGCACAGAGCGCGGGGCCGTTCGATTTTCACACCGCTGTTCCCCCGATAGTCCGAGCCGCAATCAACCCTGCGCGGATGCAATCTCCGCCAGGCTCTTCCGCTGCCTGCCCTCGCTGTCGAAGTTTCCCGGGTCGAGCCATGCTTCAAACGCCGCCTTGCGCGCCGGCCACTCGCTGTCCAGCATCGAGAACCACGCCGTGTCGCGGCTCTTGTCCTTCACCACCATGTGCTGGCGGAAGATGCCCTCGAAGGTGAAGCCGTAGCGCAGCGCCGCGCGGCGGCTGGGCGCGTTCTTCGCATTGCACTTCCACTCGTAGCGCCGGTAGCCCAAGTCCTCGAACACGTGCCGGGCCATCAGGTACATGGCTTCGGTGGCCGCCGTGGTGCGCTGGAGCGCCGGCGTCATTAGGATATTGCCGACCTCGACCACGCCGTTGGCCGGGTCCATGCGCATAAAGCTGGCATAGCCCGCGGCCGCGCCTACATCCTCGGGCACAATCGCCAGAAAGAGCGCTCCGGCGGCGTTCTGCTTGAGCGCAATCGCCGCGCGCAGGGCCACCTCGGTCTCATACGGCCCGTCTGCCAGCCACGCCCACAGCTTGTCATGCCCGCGTGCGGCCAGCCACAGGGCCGCCGCATGGCGCTCGGCAGTCAGCGGCTCCAGCACCACGGTGCGGCCCCGCAGCGTGACCGGCACGGGGCAGGGAATGGGCTTCCAGTTCAGACTCTGATCATCAGTCATGAGCCCAGCCTATCAGCCGCTCGAGTAGGCTGCCGTCGAGACCCCCTCTCCGCCTGTCCGCCGCAGTTGTCCACATCCTGCACAGGCTTGCACACCAGTTGCACCGCTTTTGCGCCTTGTACGCCATCCCGGCAAGGACTACCTTTGGAATTGGGAAGGCGGAAGACGGGAACTGGCCAACGGTCGAGTGCTGGTTTGCACCGGACCTGGGGCAAATCGAAGCACGAAATCCGCGCCGCATGAGGGGTTTCTAAGCTTTCCACAGGCAAATGCTGCTGTTTAGAATCCAGATGCCGCAAATGAGCAGGAAATACAAGATATTGTGGTTTCTTGTTGACATGCCCCACAGGGAGCGCTATTTTTTCATCTGCGGCTGTTAACAGACTGTAATGTGAACCGGCGTGATACGCCGCCGGAAGGCCGTTGATCGACAGCAGTTCAAAGATTTTTCAAACCCCCGGTTTCCCGTACTTTGCCCCGGTCGTTTCAAGACCCCATCCTGGCCCGCAAGTGCCGGTTGAGGCCGGAGTTTTTCACCGATTTTGTCGCCGATTGAGAGGATTTTCAATGAACGAGGCCCAGCTGCACACTGCCGCAACTGCCGTTTCTGCGCCCACCACCCCCTACACCCAGAAGGGGCTCAAGTTCAACCGCCGCTTTTCAACCGCCGGCACTTCGCCCTATGACGACGTGCAGTGGGAGAAGCGCACCGCTTCGATCACCGACACCAAGGGCAACTCGATCTTCGAGCAGAAAGACGTCGAAGTCCCCGTGGACTGGTCGATGACAGCGACCAACATCGTGGCCTCGAAGTACCTGCATGGGCAGATCGGCACCCCGGAGCGCGAGAGCGGCGTTCGCCAACTGGTGGGTCGCGTGGCTGAGACGATCCGCGACTGGGGCGTGGCCGGCGGCTACTTTGCCAGTGCGGAAGACGCGGCCGTCTTCCATGATGAGCTGGCGCACATGCTGCTCACTCAGAAAGTGGCCTTCAACTCGCCCGTCTGGTTCAACGTGGGCTGCGACCGGCTGGAGCCGCTCTCTGACGGCCAGAACTGGCACTGGGACCCGGTTACCGGCGGCGTGCAGTACTCCGCGACTGGCTACCGCAATCCGCAGTGCTCGGCCTGCTTCATCAACTCGGTTGAGGATTCGCTCGAGTCCATCCTCACCCTGGCCAAGACCGAGGGCATGCTCTTCAAGTGGGGCTCGGGCACGGGCACCAATCTGTCCACCATTCGCGGATCGAAGGAGACGCTTTCGGGCGGCGGCGAAGCATCTGGCCCGCTGAGCTTCATGCGCGGCTTTGACGCATTTGCCGGCGTCATCAAGTCCGGCGGCAAGACCCGCCGCGCGGCCAAGATGGTCATCCTCAACGTCGACCATCCGGACATCATGGACTTCATCGAGTGCAAGGCCAAGGAAGAAGCCAAGGCCTTTACGCTGATCAAGGCGGGCTACGATGGTTCGGGCCCGGACTCCGAGGCTTACTCGTCGATTTTCTTCCAAAACGCCAATAACTCGGTCCGCGTGAGCGATGAGTTCATGCGCGCCTACGAGGCCGATGGCGAGTTCACCACGCACGCCGTCAAGAGCAAGGCGCCGGTCGAGACGCTCAAGGCTCGCGCCATCATGACCAAGATCGCCGAGGCCACCTGGCTCTGCGGCGACCCCGGCATGCAGTTCGACACCACCATCAACAAGTGGCACACCAGCAAGAACACGGCGCGCATCAATGCGTCGAATCCATGCTCGGAGTACATGTTCCTCGACAACTCCGCCTGCAACCTGGCCAGCTTCAACCTGATGAAGTATGTCAGCCCGGCAGGCGTGTTTGACATTGCGGCGTACCGGCACTCCATCACGGTGGTCATCACCGCCATGGAAATCCTGGTCGACAACTCCGGCTATCCGACTGAGGCCATCTCCCGCAACTCGCATGACTATCGTCCGCTGGGCCTGGGTTACGCCAATCTGGGTGCGCTGCTGATGGCCTTCGGCCTGCCCTACGACTCGGCAGCCGGCCGCGATCTGGCCGCCGCGCTTACCGCCATCATGTGCGGCCAGGCGTATCTGCAGTCGGCCGTCGTTGCTGCCAACTGCCCGCCCATCGCTTCGGCTACACCGCTTACCGCATCGGTTGAGCGCCAGGGCGGCGCCTGCCCCGGCTACTACGTCAACCGCGAGCCCTTCCTCGACGTGATCCGCATGCATCGCGCCGAAGTGAACAACATCGGCAAGAGCCGCCAGAGTGGTGAGCCATTCAACGTCCCGCAGCTCGACGCGCTCATTGACGCCAGTCGCGAGAGCTGGGACACGGCGCTCATCTTCGGCGAAAAGTACGGCTATCGCAACTCGCAGGTCACTGTGCTCGCGCCCACCGGCACCATCGGCTTCATGATGGACTGCGACACCACCGGCATTGAGCCCGACCTCGCGCTCGTGAAGTACAAAAAGCTGGTCGGCGGCGGCATGATCAAGATCGTCAACAACACCGTGCCGGCGGCGCTGTTCAAGCTCGGCTACGACAACGACGAAGTCAACGCCATCGTCAGCTACATTGACGCCACCGGCACCATTGAAGGCGCGCCCGGCATCAAGCCCGAGCACCTGGCCGTGTTCGACTGCTCGTTCAAACCGGCCAAGGGCACCCGCTCCATCAATTACATGGGCCACATCAAGATGATGGCCGCTACGCAGCCGTTCCTCTCCGGCGCGATCTCGAAGACCGTGAACCTGCCCCATGAGGCGAGCGTGGAAGACGTAGCCGAGGCCTACGCCGAAAGCTGGCGTCAGGGCATCAAGGCAGTGGCCATTTACCGCGACGGCTCCAAGGGCACGCAGCCGCTCAACACCAGCATGGACGCGAAGAAAGAGCCGTCGGCTCTGGATGCTGTCGGCGCTCGCGTGCTTGCGCAACTGGCGGCCAACCAGCCGGTTGCCGAAGCGGACTTCAAGGTGCTCGAAGCCAAGATTGGCGAGAAGCTTGAGGTCACGGCCAAGCATGTCATTGCGGCTGCCGCGGCGTTCCAGTATGCTTTGGATCAGATTGCCAAGGCTGCTGCCGTGCCTGTGCTCACCGCTTCGCCCGTCATGACCACCCAACCCAAAGATCCCGCGCAAGACCCCAATGGTCCCCCTCGCGCCGTTCGTCATCGGCTGCCGGAGGAGCGCGCCTCCATCACCCACAAGTTCTCCGTTGGCGGCCACGAGGGCTACATCACGGTCGGCCTCTATCCCACCGGGCAGCCAGGCGAGATCTTTATTAAGATGGCCAAAGAGGGCTCCACGGTCTCTGGCCTGATGGACGCGTTCGCTACCTCGATTTCCCTCGCTCTTCAGCACGGCGTGCCGCTCAAGGTGCTCTGCGAAAAATTTGCGCACACCCGCTTCGAGCCCTCCGGTTGGACCGGCAACGAGCAGATCGGCTACGCCAAGAGCCTGATGGACTACATTTTCCGCTGGCTCAATCTGCGCTTCCTCTCCGGCACCCAGCTCACGCTGTTTGCAGGGATCGGAATTCCGCAGGCGCAGCAGCTTGCCGCACCGCCCAGCCTCATTCCCGACGCTGACGCGGACGACGAATCGGCTGCCTCGCATAACAATCTCGCCCGACTGGCCGAGGAAGTGGCCAAGCGTCTCAACCACGTCAACGGCCAGCCTGGCGGCGCATCGGCTGGCGGCGGTATCGCCCCCGATCCGCAGGCCCGCGGCGGCGCGGCGCCCGCTCCCACTCACGGCCCTGAGCTGAAAGATCGCGGCATCTATCACGCCTCAGAGGCCATGCGTGAGATGTACGAGATGGGCGACGCGCCCAGCTGCCCGACCTGCGGCGCCATCATGGTTCGCAACGGCAGCTGCTACCGCTGCATGAGCTGCGGCTCTACCAGCGGCTGCTCCTAGAGCAGGTTCGGAATTTGTGTGGTCCTACGAGACGGCGTGCGGGGTGGCTTTTTCTTCATGAAGAACCACTCAAGCTCCTGCCTCCGGTCTACAGTAATTCCGAAACTGCTATAGCCAATCCTGAAGACTTGGCGTTGATTCGGCTGGTGCTCGCGAGGTTTGTGAGCATCGGCCGAGAATTCTTCACAATTTCCGTCAGAAGCCAGACACGCAGAAAATCACGGCGCGTGCTTGGTCAATCAAGACCGCGCGAGGCAGCGAGCGTCACGGTCTTGCGATTGCCGTGGTCCTCGATGACGATTTGCTGATTCTCCAGCCGCACGTCATCAACCTTCTTGAGGCCGTCAGGAATACGAGCGTAATAAAACAGGAAATGGGTTTCGAGTTTTCCCTTCGCGCGTAGCCAGCGAGATGTCGGCGTGCCGAACAAGGGACCAGCGTCAAGGACGGTGGATTTGTTTACGTCGTAAGGCTGCGTGCCGAATTCCATCCCTTTCACCAGCCCATCGATTGACGGATAGCTTCCCCACATCTGAATCCACGGATAATCTTCCCGGCGGAAGAGATATCCATAGATCAGTCCCTGTTCCGTATTGATGGTTGCCACCCACTCCAGGCTCCGCGTTGGATCGAGCAGCGTGGCGGTGAGATCGGTCTGCGGCAGGTTTGCGGGGAACGTAGTCATGTCAACCGGCTCGCCGTCGGCGCCGGGAGCCATCGGCCAGGTGAAATCCACGCCGTCGGCCAGCCTCGTCATATCACCTCCGTGTCCCTGTCGGCCTGCAACGAGCTCAGGCAGTGAAGCAGGCCCAGCCGCTGCCGCTTGCGGCATCGAGCCTGGTATGGGTGGGACCATCGGAGTGAATATCGAGGGCTTGGTTTGCGAGCGAGAGCCGGAAACGCCGACGAACGCGACACCCGGCTTTACAAACGGCGCCTGGATCGTTGCGTGCTCCGCCCAGGTGATGGGACGATCAAAGCCCAGCAGATTTTCGAGCACGCTGTCGACATAAACAACGCTCTCGCCTGAGACGATGTGAAAGGTCCTGGTAAAGTTCTCCTCGACGATGGGCAGTTTCCCGGTGAGGCTCAGTGACGAGCCCTCTGCGTCTCTCGAAGAAGTGACCGCCATTTTTATGGTGTGCGCTTCGCCGTGCTGGGGCAGTCCCGCGGCGCGCTCCTCGGCAGACGGTTGTCCAAAGCCATCTACGGCGACGAAGTGCCCAAGGATGCCGTTGAATTTGCCGCCGGCGCGTTCTCGCGCGTCACCCGCCCACATCGGATTCTGTCTTTGCGGATCGTCGGCAAGCACGACGCTGGCGATCGCTCCGCCCTGCGTCATGATGGTTACTTGCAGCTTGTCGTTGGCTAGCAAGGTGGCAGGTTGTCCGGTGAAGGTTGTTTCCTGCGCGGACTGTGCCGGCGCAACCGACGCAAAGGCTAACAACAGTATTGGGAGATGCAAACGCTTCATCATTTTGCATCAATGCTACTTTGCCGATCCCGACCCTGTCTTTGGAGAAATTCCGGGGTACGCTCCGCAGTGAGCCGGTCTCCGCTCCTCGGCTGCTGTGATTCTGGCTGCACCTTGTATCCGCGTCAGCGTATCGTATGTGTAGACCCACTTGAAATGGGGTCACGCGTTCGTTAAGCGCGTGACCCCATTCTGCGAAAGCCCGTACCACGGAGTGCCTCAACCGATGCAAAAATCAGCCCTGCTTCTTCCGATGGCTTTGATTGTTCTGGCATGCGCAGCTCATGCGGCGAGCCGGCCGGCAGACATCGCCTTCCGTACCCACATGATCGACCCCGGCTACAGCGAAACGGTCGCGGTGGCTGACCTGAACAACGATGGCAAGCCCGACATCATCTCCGGGGACAGCTGGTACGAGGCGCCGACGTGGAAGAAACATCCGCTGCGTGAGATCGATTACAGTCATGGCTATGTCGACAACTTCACCGACGTTGCCATGGATGTGGACGGCGACGGCTGGATCGACGTCGTGCAGTTCAGTTACTTCGCGCATAACATCGTCTGGCTGAGGAACCCGGGCAAGAGCGGCGGCCCGTGGAAGGTGACCGAGATCGACTCGAGCGGCCCAACGGAGTTCGCATTCCTCGTCGATCTCAACAATGATGGCAAGGCGCTCGAACTGCTCCCCGAGTTCGACCGACCCGACGTACCGCTTGCATGGTTCGAACTCGTAAACGGAAAGTTCGTGAAGCACGTCATTGCGCAAAAGAGCTTTGGCCACGGCATCGGCGTGGGCGACGTCAACGGCGATGGCAGGATGGATATTCTTACGCCTGAAGGATGGCTTGAAGCGCCGCCCGATATTCATGCTCCTGGCGACTGGAAGTTTCATCCAACGGACTGGGCTACGCATCCGATTTCTGCCGCAGGGCACAGCGATGCGCCGGTGTCGAATGCAGCGCCGGCCCATCGCAACTGCCTGTTCGGCCGCATGTATCTGCTCGACATCAATGGCGACGGCCGCAAGGATATGCTGGCCGGCATGGCCCATGACTACGGGCTGGCCTGGTATGAGCAGACCGAGGACGGGCACTGGATTCAGCACGTGATCGACAACACCTGGTCGCAGGCCCACGCGTCGTTGCTCGTGGACTTGAACGGCGACGGGCAGCCCGATCTCATCACCGGCAAGCGCTACTTCGCGCACAATGGTGCTGACCCAGGCGAACGAGAGCCGATTGGCCTCTATTGGTACGAGTGGCGCAAAGCAGCGCCTACCGATGCAACAGCAAGCGGGCCCGGCAACGGCGGCGTGGAATGGATCCGCCACATTGTCGACTACGGCGGCCGCATGGGCGGAGGAATGCAGATTGCCGTCATCGATAGCAACGGCAATGGAAATCTTGATATCGTCAGCGGCGGCAAGGCTGGACTTTTCCTGGCCGAAAACCTGACCAAGCCCAGCAGCAGCAAGGCAAAGTCACGCTAGGTCGTTTCGACGGACTCTCACCTTAGGTCGGAGCCCCGTGTCAGCTCTCGAGTTAGAATCCGCGAACTCCCGTGATACACGTTGAAATGGTTATCGCGTAGAAAGCCCACCAGGGTAATGTCGAACTCGCGCGCTACATCGACCGCCATGCTGGACGGCGCCCCAACCGACGCCACCATGGGAATGCCACCCATCGCGGCTTTCTGCAGCAGCTCAAAGCTCGCCCTGCCGGAGAGCAGCAGCAAGCGGTCTGTGAGCGGCACGCGATCTGCGAGCAGCGCCGCGCCTATAACCTTGTCGACGGCATTGTGCCGTCCAACATCCTCGCGCATTTCGTCCAGCTCTCCCGCGCTGCTGAACAGTCCGGCAGCGTGCAGTCCGCCTGTGCGATTGAAGACCCCTTGCGCTTCGCGCAGTCTCGCTGGCAGTCGGCAAAGTGTGTCGGAATCGATTGCAAAATCGTTCATGCGCCGCGGCGGGCATATCGTTCGAAGGGCCAGCAGCGAGGCCTTGCCGCAGATCCCGCAGCTTGACGTTGTGTAGAAGTTACGCTGAAGCGTTCCCAGGCTCACCTCAACTGTGGGCGCGAGCTCCACGGTGATCCCATTTCCCGCCGAGCGGCTCCGCGCCTCCGCGTCCGTTGCAGGCTGCATCGGTTCCCCGGAAGTTGAGTCTGCGGAGATCGAGTCCGCAGAGATTGAGTCCATCTCCAGCCCATCGCGGATCACGCCTTCCGTCAGCAGAAAACCCGCCGCCAACTCGCCGTCGCTACCCGGCGTCCGCATGGTGACCGAGATGGACTTCAGTTGCCGCGCATGCGCCGGTCCATACACCAGGCGAATTTCCAGCGGCTCTTCGACCGCCAGCACATCCTGGCTCGCATGAAACTGCTGGCCGTCGAAGCGCTCGATAAGCGCGTCACGGCATGCGTGAATCGTCTGCTTCAGCAATGCGCATATCCCTTCCCGCTGTAATCAGCCGTCGCGCAGCACCACACAAATTCTGAAACTGCTCTAAACCGTCGTCGTCTTGATCTGCACCAGCTTATCGCCGGGGCCTTCGCCCGGCAATCGATAATCCGCGCGTCTCCACTTGCGTTCAATCTCCACGCCCGCCTGGGGCGTCCGCTTGCCGTTGCGAAAATTCTCCGCCGGCAAAGGGCTGGGGCCGGTCTGCTCCACAATCGTCATGCGCACAGCCGTTTCCTTGTACGCCGGCGTGTGCGTGGCCCGGTCAACCTGCGCGCCCGTCAAGCGATTCACCGGTTGAACAACGGAGTTCAGCGGCATATAAAGCTGTGATCCTTGCACGCGATCCGTCACCAGCACCGGCACCGTTGCCTCGCCGGCCGGGCTGCGCAAATGCACCACTGTGCCGGTCTCCATGCCCCGCGCCGCGGCGTGCTCGGGCGATACTTCAACAAAGTTCCTCGGCGTCATGCGCTTGATGCCCTTGGTTCGGTAGGTCATCGAGCCCTGCTCGAAATGCTCCAGCAGTCGGCCATTGTTCAGGTGATTGGGAAACTCGTCGCTGTCAACCTCGCATGGCTCGACCCATTCAATCGGGTGGAAGTGCGCCTTACCATCAGGGAACGGAAACTTCTCTGTAAACAGAACAGGAGAGTCGGTCCCGTCCTTTTGGACCGGCCACTGCAGACTCTTGTAGCCCTCCAGTCGCTCGTAGTTGACGCCTGCGAAGATCGGCGTCAGCGCCGCTGCCTCATCCATGATTTCGGATGGGTGCCGATACTTCCATCCGGCGCCCATGCGGTTGGCGATCAGCTGAATGATCTCCCAGTCCGGCTTCGAATCCCCAAGCGGCTCCAGTGCCTTGTACAGCCGCTGCATGCGCCGCTCGGTATTGGTAAACGTGCCCTCCTTCTCAAGCGACGGAGATGCGGGAAGGATTACGTCCGCATAGGCGCAGGTCTCGGAGAAATTCACGTCCTGCATCACCATGAATTCGAGCTTCTTGAAAGCGATTGCCACGTCGTTGGAATTGGCGTCGGAGGTGATCGTATCTTCACCCTTGATGTACATCGAGCGCAGCTTGCCGTCATGGATGGCGCGGATCATCTCGTGGTTGTCCAGGCCTTTGCTCGTCGGCAGCTTTACGCCCCAGCCCGCCTCGAACTTGCTTCGATTTCCTCCTTCCGCGATCTTCTGGTAGCCGGGATAGGAATCGGGCATCGAACCGAAGTCGCTCGCGCCCTGCACATTGTTATGTCCCCGCAGCGGATAGGCTCCGGTTCCGGGCCGCATGTAGTTTCCGGTCAGCAGCAGAAGATTTGAAATCGAAGTCGACGTATCCGACCCGCCGCAGTGCTGCGTCACGCCCATCGCCCAAAGAATGCACACGCTTTCGGCTTCAGCAATTTCCTTTGCCACACGCTCGAGCAGGTCACGCGACAGGCCTGTCGTCCGCTCGGCAAACTCCAGCGTGTACGGTTCAAGGGACCGCTTATAGTCCTCGAACCCGTCTACCCACCGGGTCACGAACTCCTGCTTGTGCCAACCCTGGTCGAGGATGTACCTGGCAATCGCATTCAGCCACACCGCGTCGGTTGACGGCTTCGGCCGCAGGAAAACATCCGCGCGCTCGGCCATCTCGTGCTTGCGCAGGTCCGCCACAATGAGCCGCTGGCCGCGATGCTTGTGCGAGCGCTTCACCCGCGTTGCCAGCACCGGATGGCTCTCCGCGGTGTTGGAACCAATGATCACCACGAGCGCAGCCTTCTCAATATCCGCAATCGAACCGCTATCGCCGCCATACCCCACCGTACGGCTCAGTCCCATCGTCGCCGGTGTCTGGCAGTAGCGCGAGCAGTTGTCGATATTGTTCGTGCCCACCACCGCTCGCGCCAGCTTCTGCATCAGGTAGCTTTCTTCATTCGTGCATTTTGACGAGGAGATAAACGCCAGCGCATCCGGCCCGTCTTCTGCGCGAATCTGCTTGAACTTCCTTTCAATCAGATCCAGTGCCTCGTCCCATGTTGCCTCGCGAAAGGTATCGGTGCCGTCCGGGGTCCTGGTTCGTATCAGCGGCGTCGCCAGCCGGTCTTCAGAGTTGATGTAGTCCCATGCGAATTTCCCTTTCACGCAGGTCGAAATTCCATTCGCCGGTCCGTCCGCGGGCTCGATTTTCAGAATGTTCCGGTCTCGTGTCCACACGTCAAACGAGCAGCCGACACCGCAAAAGGTGCACACCGTTTTGGTTCGTTTCACCCGCAGTTCACGCATTGCGGCTTCACGCGAAGACAGGGCCAGGATCGGCCCATAGCCCACCGCCGGCTCAATCGCTTTCACGGTCTTGATCATCGAATTCAGCACGGCCGGCGGCAGGCTCGTCAGGTAGCCCGCATGGCCCAGCATCGACTTTTCCATGAGCGCATTGCACGGGCACACGGTAACGCAGTGACCGCAACTCACGCACGATGATCCGGCAATCTGTTCGCCCCCGTCCCACAGCACGCGGGGATGATCGCTCTCCCAATCGATCGTCAGCGTCTCATTGACCTGCACATTCTGGCACGCCTCCACGCACCGCCCGCAGAGAATGCACTGGTCAGGGTCGTAGCGGTAGAAGGGGTTGGAGTGATCCTGCACAAACGGCTTTTCGCGATAGGCGCGCACCTGGTGCTTCACTTCAAGATTGCCGGTCGTATTGTGGACCGTGCAATTGCCATTGTTATTGTCGCAAACAGTGCAATAGAGCTGATGATTTTCCAGGATGCGATCGAATGCATCGCGCTGCGCCACATCTGCGCGATCGCTGCTGGTCTCAACGCGCATCCCTGCGGCCGCCTCGGTGGCACAGGCCCGGACCAGTGCGCCGTCCACCTCAACCATGCAGGTATCGCACGATTGAATCGGGCCCATCTGCGGGTGATAACAGACCTGGGCCAGACTCCGGCCCGGCCGTGCGCGGTTCACCGTCTCCACCAGCAACTCGCCCGCAACCGCTGCCACGGCGGCGCCATCAAGGGTGATCGTTATGTCCGTGTCGCGCGTGATCGGAGTGTTCAAAAGACGCTTTTGCGAACGCATGCCATCTCCTTGCACCCGCCTTGCATCGTTGGATGCGGACCCGCTGGGATACAGCCATCCATTCCCGTCGCGAGGCGTACCACTCAAAGATACTTCAACAACCGTAACCGAGGCTCTCCGTCTGGGGCGTGGTCTCATCATTCCCTCCGTGCCGTCATGCCGTGGTCAGCTTCGGCAGGACGCGCCAGGGCAGGGTATCTTTTGAACCATACTCCAGCCAGCGCGGGTTAGCGGCGCTTGAAGTACTGAACCTCGCGTTCGTGTAACTTTGCCTTCTCAAGCGAGTCAAAGGTGCCCAGGTTGCGGCGTTTGCCGGTCGAGGGATCCCGCTTGCGCGAATACAGGCGGAATTGGCCGGATTTAAGTCTTCGTATCATCGCGATGCCACCACCATAATTCAATTCGATAAGACGCGGCTCCTGGCGCAGGGGTTTTTTGGCTGCAAACTGCAACCGGGATTGAGCCCGACGGCGCACGCGCGCAATTCGCTGCGGGCAACTCGCCATGCCAACGGGCATCTGACAGGGGCAGGGAGTACTGCGTATGCCGCGTCCATTCTGGTCAGGCCACATTCAGATTTCTCTGGTGTCCTTCGCTGTCCAGCTCTTTCCGGCCGTGGAGGCAAAGTCCGAAATTCGCTTTCACCAGATCGACCGCAGCACCGGGGAGCGAGTCCGCCATCAGAAGGTTTCCGCCTCTGGCGAGCAGCCGGTCGAAAGCGAAAACATCGTCAAGGGCTATGAATATGCGAAGGGTGAGTACATACAAATTGAACCGGCGGAAATTGCGGAATTGAGAATTGCCTCGCGAAGCGCGATCGAGATTCAGCAGTTCGTTGATCTTGACGAGTTGGACCCGGCTTTATTTGACAAGCCATATTTTGTGCTGCCGGAAAGCGCAGCCCAGGCCGGTGCTTTTGCCGTCGTCCAGAGGGCATTGCAGCAGACAGGCAAGGCCGGCCTCGGCAAAATCGCGGTCGGCGGCCGGGAGCATTTGATTGCGATAGCCGCGCCCTCCGATGCGCGGCTCGCCGGTTTGATGGGTTACTCTCTGCGCTATGCGGAGGAAATTCGAAGCGCCGCAGAGTACTTCTCTGAAATGAAGACAGGCAGAGTGGATGAAGAGCAGCTGGCATTGGCTAAGGAGCTGATCAAGCGGAAAACGAAAGCATTTGATCCGCAGAAGTTCACCGATGATTACGAAGTCGCACTGCGTGAACTTGTGGACGCCAAGCTGAAGCATATCTCAGCACCCAAACAGCAGCCTGCTCAGCGCGGAAAAGTCATTGACCTGATGGATGCGCTTCGTCGCAGCGTCAAGGAGCCGCCGGAGAAGAAAAAGCCGGTGGCGCGGGCCGGTGCCGGCGCGGCCAAAGAGAAGCCTGGACCAAGGCTGATCCAAACTCGTGCGCGAGTCGCAGATAAGCGGCGGAAATCTGCCTGAGTGATTCTCCATGGCTAAAAAGCAAAACAGGCCGCACAAAGAGCCTTCAGGCGCAGTGGGTGCGCAGTTGGCCCGCTACCGCTCTATGCGGGACTTCGCGAAAACTACTGAGCCCGCTGGAAGCTCGCCGCGGAAGCAAAATGCAAATGCGTCCGCCGGGTTGCCGTTTGTCGTTCAAAAGCATGCGGCAACGCGGCTCCACTACGATCTTCGCCTCGCCTGGAAAGGCGTCCTGAAGAGTTGGGCTGTCGCCAGGGGGCCAAGCTATTTTCCCGGCGACAGGCGCCTCGCCATTGAGGTCGAGGACCATCCGCTCGAATACGGCGGCTTCGAGGGCATCATCCCGAAAGGCCAGTACGGTGGGGGCACCGTGATGGTTTGGGACCGCGGAACGTGGCAGTCCCACGGGGACGTTGCGGAGGGACTGAAGAAGGGCAACTTGAAGTTCGCGCTGCACGGCGAAAAGCTGAAGGGCAACTGGGTTCTCATCCGCATGGCGGGCCGCGCCGCCGGCAAGGAAAAGCCCAACTGGCTTTTGATCAAAGAGCACGACGCAGAGGAACGCGGTCCGGACGATGAGCCCATCACAGATGAAGCACCCGACAGCGTTGTCTCCGGGCGCACGATGGACGAGATCGCCAGTGCAAAGGGCCGGGTCTGGAGTTCCATCCAAAATCAACCTTCCGTTCCCAAAGCGGCCAAGGTCGGGCAGCCGAAGCCGTCGAAGTCAAAAGCCACTACTCTCAAGCGCGGATTTGGGGTTGCAACCGCGCCCCTCGAGCAGTTGCCGCAGTTCATTGCGCCGCAGCTTGCCACTCTGGCGAAGGTCCCACCTGTCGGCGATCTCTGGGTTCACGAGTTGAAGCTTGACGGCTACCGGATCCAGGCGCGCTTGCTCAGGCAGCGAGGGAAGGCAGTCGTGCACCTGCTCACGCGCACCGGCCTCGACTGGACGCATCGCATGAAGTCGATTGCCCTGGCGCTTGCAACCATCCCGGCCAAGAGCGCTCTGCTCGATGGTGAGGTGGTCGTATTGTCAAAGGATGGATCGTCAAGTTTTGCGGAACTCCAGGCCGCGTTTCAGGATGGCGCCGAGAGTGAATTGACCTATTTTGTCTTCGATCTCCTTCATCTCGACGGCCGCAATCTCAGGGGGCTACCGCTGATCGATAGAAAATCAATTCTGGCCAGGCTGATCGCCAGCGCGTCAACCTGCGGAGCTCTGCGGGTGAGCGACCATCTTGATGGCGATGGCAATGCTGTTTTCAGTCACGCCTGCCGCCTGGGAGCAGAAGGGATCATTTCAAAGCTCGCGGACGCCCGCTATTCATCGGGGCGTGGGAGCTCCTGGCTGAAGCTGAAATGCCACCATGAGCAGGAATTGGTGATTGGCGGCTTCACGCTTCCGTCGAATGGAACCCGTGGCATTGGCGCACTGCTGTTGGGATATTACCGCGCAGGCAAGTTGATTTACGCCGGACGCAGCGGCACTGGATTCACGCAGAAAACGCATCGAATGATGCGCGATCGCCTCGATAAGCTCGCTCGCAAGGAATCGTCCTTTGACGGGATTTCTGCGAGCGCCGGCAGAGGAGCGCGCTGGGTAAGTCCCGAGTTGGTTGCACAAATTTCGTTTGCGACGTGGACAGCCGACAATCTTGTCCGGCAGGCAGCATTCAAAGGCCTTCGCGAAGACAAGCCCGCAAAGGAAGTTCGCCGCGAAACGGTCAGTGCTGAGAATGGGAAAGGCGAAATGAAGGCAGACGCGTTTGTGAAGGTCAAGCCGCGAGCGGTTGCCGCCAAGCGCGTCTCATCGAAGGCAGCGAGCGCACAAGACTCCCTGCCCATTCGCCTCACTCACCCCGACAAAGTGCTGGACACCGACTCCGGGTTGACAAAGAACGGGCTGGCCCACTACTACATGGATGTGGCGACCCACATGCTGCCTTATATTGAAGGCCGGCCGCTCACACTGTTGCGCTGCATCGACGGCACGGCGAAATCATGCTTCTATCAGAAGCACAAGAATTCCATGCTTCCCGACGACATTGGCAGCATCGAGATCATCGATAAGAAGACCGGAGCGGCCGAGCCGTACATTACACTCTCCACATCGAAGGCCCTCGTCGAACTGGCCCAGCTCGGAGTGCTCGAACTGCATCCATGGGGCTCTCGCAATGCCGCCGTCGATAAGCCGGATCGCCTGGTCATCGATCTTGATCCGGACGCTGCAATCGACTGGAAGACACTTGCCGCGGCAGCTGCTGAAGTGAGAGAACGGATGAAGCAGCTAGGCATCGAGAGTTTTTTGAAGACAACAGGAGGCAACGGCCTCCACGTAGTTGCTCCAATTCGCGCAACAAGCTCCTGGGTCGCCGCGAAAGAGTTTGCGCACAACCTCGTGCTGGCGATGGAAATGGATGCCCCCGATTTATTTCTCACGCGCACGACAAAAGCCGCCAGGAAAGGCAAGATTTACCTCGACTACCTCCGCAACGAACGGGGCGCAACGTCGATCGCTCCCTACTCTCCACGCGCGCGCGCAGGTGTGCCTGTGGCACTTCCGTTGCGATGGGAAGAGTTGAAAGCGAAGCAGCGGACGCGCTTTCTTGTCTCTGAATTTCCTCGATGGAAGAAGCGTTTGCACGAAGATCCGTGGATCGGTATGACGCACCTCAAGCAGTCCCTTCCCAGTTCAAAGAAATAGGAGCGATCGGCCCAACGCCGATGTAGGATCACACACCGCGAATGATGGTGAGTAAATTCACAACTAGAGGTTGATTGAGGCATGGCGCATAACACCCTGGAAACGACCTGCTGTGTGGTGGGCGGCGGTCCCGCCGGCATGGTACTTGGATACCTGCTGGCCAGGAGCGGTGTGAATGTTACGGTGCTTGAAAAGCATCAGGACTTCTTCCGCGATTTTCGCGGTGACACGGTCCACCCCTCCACACTCGAAGTCCTCAAGGAAATCGGCCTGTTACAGGAGTTTCTGGAGCTGCCGCATGAGGAGGTCTCTTCGCTCGGCGTCATCATCGGCGATGCCAAATTCAAAGTGGCAGATTTCACCTACGTGCCTGCAACCTGCAAATTCATTGCGCTCATGCCGCAGTGGGATTTCCTGAACTTCCTCGCCGGCCATGCAAGAACCTTTTCTACCTTTCAGCTGCTCATGCAGCACGAGGTGACCGGCCTGCTGAAGCAGGGCCAAGGCATCGCGGGAGTCGTTGCGCGATGCCGGGACCAAGAGGTGCAGATACGCGCGGACCTGGTGGTGGGCTGTGATGGCCGCCATTCCCTTGTCCGCGCAGCCGCGGGATTGAAGGTCATCGAGTACGGCGTCCCGATCGATGTGCTGTGGTTTCGCATCAGCCGTCACACAGGCGATGCAGAACAGGTTCTCGGCAACGTGAATTACGGCAAGGCATTGATCCTGATCAATCGGTCAGATTATTTTCAAGCCGGCCTCATCATCGCCAAAGGGTCCTATGACGGCATCAAAGCGCGCGGCCTCGACGCTCTGCGCGCCGGCATCCGCAACATAGCACCCTACCTGGGCGACCGGGTCAACGAACTGCGCGATTGGGATCAGATCAAGATTCTCACGGTGCAAATCAATCGGATGCCGCGCTGGCATCTGCCCGGTCTGATCTGCATCGGCGACGCGGCCCATGCAATGTCACCTGCGGGTGGGGTGGGCATCAACCTCGCGATTCAAGATGCCGTCGCCGCCGCAAACCTGTTGAACGCACCGCTCCTGGAGCGACGTGTCTCTGAAGCTGCTCTTGCCGGGGTGCAAAGGCGTCGGGAGTTTCCCACTCGTGTCACGCAGGCGGTCCAGTTGGCGGCCCATCGCGGGCTTGTGCGCGTATTTGATTCGACCGGCCCGATGCATGCGCCCTGGCAGCTGAGGGCGGCCGTTCGCATTCCCGGGATCCAGCGCGCAGTCGGCTATGCGGTGGGCATCGGCGTGCGCCCGGAGCATGTGCGCCAGCAACCCGCGGCCCGCCCTCGGCGCAGCCGAACCGCTACTGCCATTGCTGCCACGGCGATCGTCGCAGGAGTGGGCATGGCAGCCGCTACAGCATTCGTCGGCTGGGCGGCGTGGAAGGCGTGGCGCAGAATCGCCGCACTGGCCAGCTAGAAACGCCCGCCGTTATTCCGACGCCACCGGGGCATAAATGCAATAACCACGAGGCGGAGCAGGGAACTCTGCATTGCCCTCGCCGTCCGTGGTGCGCTCGTCGGGATGCGCGGTATCATGCCCATCCCACGCCACCGGCTTGAATTTCTGGTTCGCCCACTTTGTCTTGACGGAGGTGCCGCTCCACTGGTTGCCCAAGCTGTTGAGCACGTAAACCAGGCCGGTCTGGCTCTCGGTTCCTCCGCGCTGCATGATGTAGAGGTCGGGGTCGGCGTGCAGCACGGTAGACTCGCCGCCTGCATGCCGGTGATGGGCGGCAATGAGCGCATCGATTCCATTGGGAGCTTGCGGGCGCGCCAACTCGCAGTTGAAATAATCCCACCAGAAAATGCACGGATACCCATCGCTGGCGAGAATGAACGAGTAGCCGAGCATCTTGTCGTTCACCACCTCATTGCCGCCCATATCGTGATTTTCAGTGAACGTTACGGCATTGAACGGGCGCGCAGCCGAGACCGAGTCGCCGTTGGTCAGGTTCCGCAAATCGTAGTTGGGCGTGTCGCACACGTCTTTCAGCTTGTAACGCAGCGGGAAATCGAAGGCCGCGATCTGCTGATCGGTGACGGCCCGCACGCCGTCAAGCCATCCCTCGATATCACCGGGCCCCGACCAATATTCACCCACGATGAAGGGCGCAAACTCCGAGCCGTTTTTCTTCTGGTATTGATATTTCGCCAGCAGGCCGATCATCCATGCGCCGAATCCCTTGACAAAGTCGAAACGCAAGCCATCGAAGTCCAAATCCTCGATGGCCAGGCGCGCATATTCAAACATGGCTTCATAGACGCGCGGATTGCGGTGGCAAAGGTGGGGAAAACCTGCGAATTTCTCGCCTTCAATCATGACGCGTTCATAGCGGCAGGGATGAAAACAATTCCAATCGCGGGAAAATTTGCCGCTCTTCGGCTTGAATTTGGTCCAGCGTTTGGCGCCATCGAGAGGGTTCGTTTCTTCCTCATCGGCGCCGGAGTTATGGTTGATCACCATGTCGGCAATGGCGCTCATCTTGTGCTCGCGCATCACCTGGATCAACTTCTCCAGCTCGGCGCGGTTTCCGTAGAGAGTTTTGACTGACCCCTTCTGGTCAAAGTCCCCCAGGTCGAAGTAATCGTATGGATCGTAGCCGTTGGACTCGGCATTCGCGCACTTGCTGAAGGGAGGAAGCCAGAGCGAATCGACGCCCGAAGCCGCGAGCTGAGGAATCTTTTCTGCCACGTGATTCCACCATTCGCCACGCTTATTTTCCTTGATCGGAGCGTCCCAGTAGAACGCCTGCATCATGACCGCCATCGTCAATCCTCCGTGCCTCGTGCTCATTTCAGACTGAAGAGAGCAGGATGCTGTCTGAGCACCGGGTGTGAGACCCGGCCTTCCCTCATTCCACGCAGGTTCAGATCACAGGATTCGATGCAAGCCTTCTTGGATAGGCTGTATGGCCATTCCGAGTGGCTGCCTGTCTCGATCTGCGCGGGGCTTGGCGCACCAAAAACCCTCCAGCATCGTGTAAACTGCTGAAACAAACACCTTCTTCTCGGGCCCCCATTCGTCAGAATGCCCGCCATTTGGGCTGAATAGGAATACCATGCCTCAACGGAGCATCCAACCGCGCGTTTTCGTCGTCGACGATGAAGCACTCATTGCAACCACATTGGCGCTTATTCTTCGCCAACAGGGCTTCGACGCCACGTCCTTTGACTTGCCCCTTGCAGCTTTGCAAGCAGTTCAGCAGAATGCACCGCACCTGCTCATCTCTGATGTGGTCATGCCCGTCATGTCCGGGATTGAGCTGGCCGTCAAGGTGCGCGAGCTCTGCCCGGAATGCAAGGTACTCCTCTTCTCCGGCCAGGCCGCAACCGCCAACCTGCTTGAGAACGCCCGTGCCGACGGGCATGATTTCGAGCTTCTCTCCAAGCCAGTGCATCCGTCCGACCTGCTAGCAAAGATTCGCGCCGTAATCTAGGTCGTATCGACGCTTCTGTCAGGAATTCGGGCCTTGCCATGCTGCTCCACGTATCGTCCCGTTCCCAGCATCGGAAAACATCTCAAAAACGTTCAGGCCGGCGCCGGCGCCATTTCTTGCCTCGATCAACCTTTTCCGGCGTTTCCGCATCCACCCTTAAGCGGGGTAGAAGAAGATTTTCTGTCTTCGAACCGGCGGCGCCCATTCCCGCGCGGGGCACCAAATCTTGTACACCCTACGGATGCGAGTCCGTGAAGCGAGCCGCCAGCGTCACCGATTGACCGCACTTGTTCCCGGAGAGTCAGAAGAGGAGCAAAGCGATGCCGCCCCTTCCCAAAGAGCACCGTGTTTTTGTTGTCGACGATGAAGACGTCATCGCGTCCACGCTGGCGATGATTTTGCGCTTTCAGGGCGGCTTCAATGCCAGGTCTTTCAACAGTCCTGTTGAGGCGCTGAATGCCGCCCTCACTGATCCTCCTGACCTCTTGATTTCCGACGTCGTCATGCCGGTCCTCACCGGCATCGAACTCGCCGTTCAAATGCAGGCTCTGTGTCCGCACTGCAAAGTGATGCTGTTTTCGGGTCATGCTTCGACAGCGGAGATGCTTGAACCCGCACGCCTCAGCGGAATCAGCTTTGAACTGCTGTCCAAGCCGGTACACCCCGGGGTTCTACTGGCCCGAATCCTCCAATTGACCGACTCTGCACCGCCTCCCCCTCCCACATGGACCGCTCAAGGTTTAGAGGCCTAGAGGGACGGGAGCGTAGGTTGCATTGGATTTGCCAGGCGGCGATCCTACGGTGCGGCTCTACGCCCGTGCGCCATTGAGGCATGCAACAAATATCGTAGTTCGGGCATCAAATCTTCCTGAAACCGTCCGCCTTCAGAACCAGAACTTACACGGCGCGCGGGTTGCGCCAACGGCACCTTCCATTACCATTGGTAGTCAGAGCATCGCTTTATCACAGCGCAGAGCGGTTCCCGGCTTGACGGGCGAGGGAATGAAAGAGACCATGCACGACCAGACGGATTGCCTCAACCGCCGCGACGAAAACATCGCTGAGGAAGTGACGCCCGCGCAGGCAATGAGCCACCTTGTCGGCCAGTTCAACTGGGCAACCACTCCCCTCGGGCCTTCCACATCCTGGCCCGCCGGCCTCAAAGCCGCAGTTCAAATAGTCCTCACCTCCGGCTTCCCCATGTGGATGGCGTGGGGCCCGGAACTCACTTTCCTCTATAACGATGGTTATCGCCGTACTACGCTGGGCAAAAAGCACCCCTGGGCGCTGGGCAGGCCGGCCTGGGAGGTATGGCATGAAATCTGGAAGGACGTCGGTCCGCTCATCAAGCGTGTGATGGAGACGGGAGAGGCCTGCTGGGAAGAGGCGCTCCAACTCATCCTGGAGCGCAGCGGCTATCCAGAAGAGACTTATCACACCTTCTCCTATAGCCCGCTTGAGGGGCCCGGCGGGCAGATCGCCGGCATGCTCTGTGTCGTCATTGAGGATACCGCTCGCGTTATCGGCGAGAGACAGCTTTCAGCGCTCAGCACCCTCGCGGCTTCGCTCGCCGGCGCCATCACCGAGCATGAAGTCCATTCCGCCATCGAACGGGGAGTTGCAGACCAGCGGGACATGCCCTGCACGCTCACGTATCTTTTCGAAGGAGACGGGACCCAACTCAAGCTTGTTGCCAGAACCGGGATCGATGCCGATCACCCGGCGGCATGCACGCGCATCAACGCAAGTTCTCAAGACGCGCCGTGGCCCATTCATCTGCTGCTCGATGCGAACCGCGCAGTCACCGTGGAGAACCTTGCTGCAAACTTTCCCGAGCTGCCATCTGGATGCTGGGACATGCCTCCGGCCCGCGCGCGCCTGGTCCCGATTGCAAGGCAGGGACAGGACAGACCTGCAGGCGTTTTCATTGCGGCTCTCAACCCCTATCGGCAGCTGGATGCCGGTTATGCGGACTTCCTCGATCTGGTAGCCGGCCAGATTGCCGCCAGCGTCACCAACGCCGAAGCCTATGAAGCAGAAAGAAAGCGCGCCGAAAGCCTGGCCGAGCTCGACCGAGCCAAAACGGCCTTCTTCAGCAATGTGAGTCATGAGCTGAGAACCCCACTCACTCTCATTCTGGGCCCGCTCGAGGACGCTCTCACCAACCAGTCCCCGCCCTCAACCGCTGCTCTCGAAATGCTTCATCGCAATGCGCAGCGACTACTCAAGCTGGTCAACGGATTGCTCGACTTTGTCCGCATTGAAGTTGGTCGCGTGCGCGCATCGTATGAGTGCATCGATCTGTCCGCGTTCACGGCCCAGCTTGCCAGCCTCTTCCGTTCGGCGGTCGAGCGGGCCGGATTGCGGCTGATCGTGGACTGCCCTCCATTGCCGGAGCACGTCCTTGTGGACCGCGAGATGTGGGAGAAAATTGTCCTCAATCTTCTCTCCAATGCGCTCAAATCCACTTTCGAAGGCGAGATCAGAGTCGCCATGCGCGCTACTGATGGGGGCGCCGAGTTCTCCGTGGTCGATACCGGCACCGGAATCTCCGAAAGCGACTTGCCCCGTCTGTTCCAGCGTTTCCAGCGCATCGATGGCGCTCGCCGCCGCAGCCATGAAGGCAGTGGCATCGGCCTGGCGTTGGTGCAGGAACTGGTTGAAATGCAGGGCGGCTCGATTCGCGTCGAGAGTTCTCTGGGTGTGGGAACGGCCTTCACCATCGCGCTTCCTTTTGGAGAAGCGCATCTGTCCCACGGCGTGATCAGGAACAGCGCCAGTCCGGTTTCTCTTCAAGGGTCAGCTCATGCGTATGTGCAGGAGGCGCAAGGATGGCTGCAGGGAAGGGACCTGATCAGGAGCGAAGTCACCGATGGCGCCGCGGCTGAGCAAATGGGCGCAGCGTCATCTGCCGGAGGTCCAGATAGCAAGCCGGTCATTCTCCTGGTGGATGATAACGCGGATCTTCGCGAGTATGTGGCAGGGTTGCTGGGCTGGCGATTTGAAGTTATTGCGGCCGAGAACGGCCTCGTCGCTCTGCAAACGGCGGCAAGACTCATCCCCGACCTTGTTCTTACCGATGTAATGATGCCGGAAATGGACGGCTTTGCCCTTGTCGATGCACTGCGCAAGAACCCGGCAACCCGGAAAATCCCCGTCATCATGCTCTCGGCGCGCGCCGGAGAAGAGGCGCGTATCGAGGGAATCGATGCCGGTGTCGACGACTATCTCATCAAGCCGTTCACCGCGCGCGAACTCGTGGCGCGCGTTGAAGCCCAATTGAAGATGGCTCGCCTGCGTAAAGTGGTCGTGGAGCAGGAGGCCGCGCTCCGCCATGAGATCGATCAGGTGAAGCAGTTCGCATGGCAGGCGCTTGAGCATATCCCGGAAGTGTTTTTCATTTTCGACCGGGAGTTTCGATTCACCTATGCCAACGCCGCCGGTGCGGAGATTGGCAGACGGATTGGAAGGCGGCTTATTGGGGAGCGACTGTGGGAGCTATTACCGGAATTGACGGGCACGATCGTTGAGTCGAACTTCCGGCAGGCAATGGACCAACGGGTTCCCGCTGAATTTGAGTTCTACTATGAACCGCTCGAAAGCTGGTTCCAGTACCACGTCCATCCGCAGCCGGGCGAGGGCATTGTCGTGTATGCCCGCGATATCAGCGAAGCCCGCAAGACTGAGCAGGCGCTGCGCCGCTCAGAACAATTGTCAGCTGCTGGCAGACTGGCAGCCAGCATCGCGCATGAAATCAACAATCCTCTGGAGGCCGTCACCAACCTGCTCTATCTCGCCAAGATGGACGCATCCGTGACGGGAAACACCAAGAGCCTGCTTGATCTTGCCGACAAGGAACTGCAGCGGCTTTCGCACATAGCCGCGCGCAGCCTCAAGTTCTACCGCCAGCGCACCAAGCCGACATTTACATCTCTGGAAGAGCTCATGGATTCCGTACTCTTTTTCCATGAGACCGCGATCAACGGGCGGGCAATCCACCTCGAGCGCCGCTATCGGCCAACGATGCCAGTGTTCTGCCGCGCGGGCGAGATTCAGCAGGTGATCACCAACCTGATTGGCAACGGGTTGGATGCGCTCCCGCGCAACGGTCGCCTCATCGTCGCCGTTCGGCCGGCCAAAGATAGAAACCTGACGGAAGGAGTCGTCCTCACGATTGCGGATAGCGGAAGCGGGATCGATCCCACTGTTATGGATCGCCTATTCCATCCCTTCGTCACAACCAAGGATGAGGCGGGCACCGGCCTTGGCCTTTGGGTGTCAAAAGGAATCCTTGACAAGCACCACGCACGAATCACAGTCCGCAGCAAAATGGGCTCAGGCACAGTCTTTAGACTATTCCTGCCCTTGGGCACGGATGCGCGCGAAGATAACTTGCTGTCGGAGGACAGAACCTCGCTGTAGGCGAACACGGCTCAGGTCGGCAGGCGCCGATCTGAGGGAAGTCAACTCCTCACAGAGGCCAACTGGCCTGCTCGGTAATCTCGCATTCAGATAACCTTGAGCAGCAATAAGATCAGCACGATTGTCAGAATCAGGCTTAGTCCGCCGCCGCCATAGTATCCGTATCCTGGGCCAACCCGATAACCGCCGTACCCGAATCCGAAAATCAACACCAGCAAAATGATGATCAGTAACATGGTCGTCTCCTTTGCGGATTTGATGCATTGCGCGAAGCGGCTGGTTGTTTGACGGAACGTGCGATCCTTCCCGCGTCATTCAATGCGCCGCAGGTAAGTTCGATTGATTTTGACAATGCAGACAACCCCCCTCCTTCATCCCGCGTCGAAGGCAGTGATGACTAGCTGTTCCGATACTTCGTTGGCGGAGTAAGCCAGTTGTCGAATGACTTGGGAAGAAGGATGCGACATGCTTTGGACGATCTTTGTGGTGCTGCTGGTGTTGTGGTTACTCGGCATTGTCAGTTCCTACACCTTGGGTGGATTCATCCACCTGCTCCTGGTGCTGGCTGTTGTCGTGTTGATTTTGCAACTGGTCACCGGGCGCAGATCGGCCCTTTGATCTTGGGGGTCTCGCCTCTTTTCTTGAGCACGGGTCTTGAAAATTTGCAAGGTGTGTGCCAGGGATTCTGAGAATTCAATCAATTTTGGAGCGTAAAAAATGGAAAAGGATACAGTGAAGGGCGCAGTGGATGACGCGGCAGGACGCGTCAAGCGTCAGGTTGGCGAGTGGACCGGAGATACCCAGGCTCAGGTTGAAGGCGCGGCCCAGCAGATCAAAGGCAAGGCTGAAAAAGCCTGGGGTAATGTCAAGGACACAGCGCGGGATGCCGACCAGCGTTCCCATGAAGAAGTGGAGCGTGAGCGCCTCGAGAGCGAGCGCAGGCACCACGAGGCCGTCGGAAGTTAGTTCCCATCCGTTCAGACAGAAAACAGGCTTGCGACTGCCGACCCTCCAGTGGAGTGTCGAAAGTTGCAAGCCTGTTGTGTTTACGCGCCCGGAGGCAGCAACTGAGAAGGTGCGGCAAAATCGATTCGATCTTGCACATACAACGCCCGAGCGAACGATGGAAGACGACGCGCGCCAGAGCAACCGCCGTTTCGGCGTTCGCATCCTAGTCGAGTGCCGGCGTTACGATCCCGATCGAAGTGCAACGCGGCATTAGAGGAGCAAAACGATGTCGAATACTTCCGAAACCCAGAATCAGAAGCAGCCTAGCCGCGCAGAAAATGTCAATGGCGGTCAGCCCCCGCGCCAGGGCAGCGGTCAGAACCCGCAACACGGCGGCTCAGGCGATCCGTCGAAGTCCATGCATGAGAGCGAGACCGGCAATCGCGGCCAGAGCCGCCCCGACCAGCAGACATCCCGGCCCTAGGTGCCCAATCGAAGACGGACGATCGGCCAGAAATCCTCAAATGCCGATCATGTCAGCCAAACGCGAAAAGATCGCAACCGATTGACACTTGTTTTATTTGATGGCGTGGAAATGCAAAAGCAAGGCCCACTGTCTTTACCGACGTGGGCCTTGCTCCATTTTTCACTGATCCGAGGATAACTGCCGTTTGTAGGTCTGGATGGGCAGGTCTGCCCAGGCTGCAGGCAAGGACGCAACAAACGCGCGACGGCCGCGAGGGGCCATCGCAGGAGCTTCGAGTGATAGTCTCACGGCGGCCGCTTGTGTGGTCACTCTGCCGGCGTCAGGTCGTGTCCTCAGGTCATGACGTCGATCAAAGATCGTGTCGTCTTTTTACCAGCGATAGATGACCAGATCGTCAAGATATGCTGTAGCGGTCCCGCTTGAGCCCAGAGAACCATCGAGCTGAAAGTTTGTCAAAATGGTTGGTGCCCAACCCAGCGCGAATGCCGACGGAACGGTTACGTTCAACACCGATTCGGCGCCGTCAAACCACACGGACTTATAAGTTGCATTGCCGGAGTCATCGCGGGAGTAGCTTACCTGAACATGGTGCCAGGTATTGGTGCTCCAACTACGCGGGTTGCACCCGGCGTTGGAGTGGAGCCACGTATCCACCGGCTTCTTCGGCGTGCCTTTGTTGGCCGTGTAATCCCAGGTGCCCGACCAGCCGTCGCATTGGAATCCGAAGATGACGGTCTGTCCGTTGGCCATCACCTGATTCAGATCCATCTCCACGTTTGCAATGTCAGTCGATGGATAGGGCAGATATATCCATACGTCATAGAAAAAGTTAGTAGCATTCACATCGTCTGAAAACGAGACGTCAAATCGCTGGTTGCCATAGTACGAATAGTTGCTTACAAACTTGCGTGCGTTCCCGGTTCTTGAGGGCGAGTTAGTGAGCGCCATCCACCCGCTGGAATTGCCCTGGGCCGCAGTGTCGTGTTGGGCAATCCAATCGCTCATGATCTGCACGGCACCCGTACTGGACGCATTCGATGGAATCACCGATGTCGATGCGGTAGCACTGATTGTGATGGATACGTCTGTCACGCACGATGCGCCTTTGTTTCCCCAGGCCTTGACATGCACCGTGTGAGATCCGGCTCCTGACTGCACCTGAGCTTGCACGGCCATGCCATTCACGATCGTTGTGTCCGCGCTACTATCAAGCGAATAGCCCATGGCCGTAACGTTTTGAGAGGAGCAACTGGATGCAGTTGCCGACAGAGTGAACGGCGACCCGACCTGGTCCCCGTTGTATGGGGTGTTGACAGTTACACCAGCGAGCGCAGGCATTGCCACGGTTGCCATCAAAGATGATACAAGAGCGATCCTCGTTACGAGAATCATGCTTGCCGGAAAGGAAGGGATTTTCATTGAAGCAGCCTCAGCGGGAATCGAAATTTCCCGTACATGTTTAGGTTGGCGCAAGGCTCTCAAACGCGGCACGGACCTCCGCGAAAGAGCCAAAGATGCTCGCTAATCTGAACGGGCTTGTCTGAGGGGACACAACTCGTACTGCGCCTGGCTAAAACTCAGAAACCTCTTTAGATTGACTACTCCGGCGGCGGCAGAGAGCTTCCCTCTCCTTCACTGCGACCGAAGTTCGGGACTGCTTCGTTGAGAAGAAGCTGCATGGCCGGCGTTATATACCGTGCCGAACGACAATCTCGCAGTTTCTCGTAGAACGCAATACCCGGGCAACAAATTAAAAAATACAGCATCTAAAGCAGCTTGAATTCAGAATACACGATTCAATCAGGCTGGCAAGTGGGTTACTTCGAGATTCTATTGTCTAAAAGGGGTAGGCCTCTTGCAGCGACCATTGTAATGACCTGGAGCCGTCCCTGTAAACATCGCCGCATGAGCAATCAACTCACATGTCTGCGCGAGCCCTGTTCGCGTCAATGCGGCTGAAGGCTCTGATTGTTGCGTTCCCTTGGCGTCCAACGGGACGCAACAAGGCGTCAATCAACTTCGTATATGTATGGTCCCAGCACGCAGCCCCATCCAAGCTACCCCGTGGTGGGGCTCTCTCCCGATAGTCGGACGCCCTTGCTTTCGCAAGTATGCCCGTGGAGAGGTAGTTCGCTTAGAATGCAGCTAACAATTGCCTCAGTGACCGCCGCGAGTGGCAGTGCGTCAATGACTGTTATGCCTCCGATCACATCCACCATATCCATATAGGACTTGCGGTTTATGCGCAGGAACTCCAGCGGATACTCGGGCTTTCGTGCGCGAGCCTTCTCCGGGCTTGCATCCAGCAAAAAGCTAATGTTGGGCCGCGGCACAAGCTTCATGATTAATCGGATATAAGATTGCCCCCATGGACTGGAGACTGGTAGGTTGGCTAACTCGTCATACATATAGCGGTCGAATATAACTAGGTCGGCGCCCGAACGCAATGCATGTTTCACTGCACTTCGTGTCGCAACGGCGTCCACTAAATAGAGAAAGCCGCGTAAAGCGCTCATGGGCCATGATCTGACATTTTTGTCTCTTCGATTGATCGGCGCCGACGGTGTGCCGACCCCTTTATCGCCCTTGAAGATGGTATGTCCAGCCGATTCCCGAAACTGTGTGAGCTGAGCAATGTCATCCCAGAATCTGATCACGCGGACATCCACGCCATCCTGCCGCAGGCGGCTGCAGAGGGCTTCTATTTGAGTACTCTTTCCGGCGCCATCGACTCCGGAAAAACTCACCAGGCTGGTGCGGTCATTGCTTCGCGTTGCGGGCATAGAGAGGCTCCCGGGGTCCATTCGTGCAGTGCCAATGGGTCAATTTGGATGGCTGGGGCTGGCGTGGGAGAGTGCGGCAACGGTCCCAACCGCGACTGCTGCGCCGATCACAATACTGATGCGAATCAAAATCGTCCGAGCACGCCGCTGCTTTGCTGGAGCGATAGCCGCCCCAGCGGGCCGCGCGGCCGCAATGCCGGTCACCGGCGCGGCGGGCGCCGCAGCGGTTCCCACGGGGTTCGCGACACCGGCTTGTGGTTGGTCTGCGCCAGGCAGTGGTGCGCTGCTTTGAGGGCTCTGCGCCTTCGTCACAGCGGGCTGCGACGATTCTTGTGCCGGAGCGCTGGAATCCTGTTGCGTGTTCGAGATTGGTGGCGGCATGGCTTCCGCAATCTCACTCACCTGCAGCCCGCAAAACAAAATCAGGCAAGCAGCAATCTGCCTTCCGAGTTGATACTTTCCGACTTGATACTTTGAGATTCCCATTCGATCCTCCCGGAATCATCCAAGTGAGTTGTTTCGCCTTGCAATTCGTCCCGCTGCGCATCAGTCATTGAAGTTCGTGGCAGCCGCGGGCAATCTCCGGCAGCGAGATTGCGGCCGCCGGAACCTGATGAAAACTGTTCACTGCATTCAAACTTGTGTCGAACATCTCGAAAATACCCTCCAATCCGCTCTGACCGGAGCCTTCCAGCGCCCCATCCGGAATGGCGGCGAGCCGAACGTCGCCGTTGTGCTTCAGCGCTTCTTCCAGACAGCAAAGCAGCAGATGAACGGTAGGCTTGTCCAAGCGGCGAATCATCGAGCAATCAAGAACGATACGGGGTCGCGCAGCGTGCATGCGACTCTTCAGTTCGCCCAGAAAAATACGCTCCTCCCGCGGATTGATTTCATCCGGGACCTGCAACAATTCAACCGGCGAGCGTTCGTGGCTCATGCACCGTCCCTCACTTCGTTTCCAGAGTTCATTCTGTCCGTGTGTCTTGGTCGTATGAGCGCGTAATGCGCGTCACTGATGGGGCTCTCTCGGTCAGCCGCCCTCACCGGATCATCCGGTCTGTTCCAGGAGGCGGGCAAGTTCGGTTTCCGGATTTCGTATCGTGTGTGCCAACATGTTCTTCGCGTAGCGACAAAGTGTGGAGAAGTTGGTGTTGTACCAGCAGCATTGTGTCATTCGAGGAGAAAGCCCGCACAGAAATCGGATTCTCTTCAGTTGTTCTGGCGATGACAGCAACGCGGCCACTACGCGATGGTTCCCATCCAGAATCGTCAACGGTTCGCTGTCATTCAATCCGATAAGGATCACGGCTCCGAATCCATGATCGGCCTTCAGGAACTGATTGCCGATCGCTGCAATCTTGCTTGCGAATTCTGCATCGACCAGGTCTTTCCGGGTCCGCATACGCTCCACAATTTCATTGATCGAGAAATGCCCGCGCGCGAGCTTTCGCCATTGGGCTCGAGGGAAGACCCGGATCTGTTCCAGATCCCCCGGACTCATCTCGAGCTCATACCAGTTGGTTCCCGTCGGAAGCTCTTCCCAAAGAGCCAGGTGCCGGATGAACAGCAGAGCCCGCCGTATCGCATTGTCACCCGCATCTGCAAGGTCGGGGTTGGTCAGAACCTTCCGAAGCGTATCCTGGTGCGTGCGAAATTCCGGAGCCTTCAATTCACACTTCAAGAACTCCGCAATCACTTCATCCTCAGAGACCGGACGGATAACCCTTGCAGGCCGGAAACTCGCAGTTCGTGCTGGTTGCCTTGAATTGCTGGCTACCCCAATCAGGAATGGAAGCGCAACGCAAACCAGCAGTGCGGCCATCAAGACTAGCTGAACAAGTATGACTTCGCGCAGGGATGAATGAAAGCGGCAGATCGCCGCGATCACAATGCCGCTGAAAGCCAGCTGTATCCAACTTGTGCTGGCTATCTTGTAAGACATCTCAAAGGTGATAATGACAACGCTGAGCGAGTAAACAACGGTGGTGATCGCATAGAGTGTCAGCAGGTAGGGAAGATCGTACTTGCCACTGATTGCAAATCCAGAGCCGAAGAATGCAGTCCACACATTGGCAGGAAAAAGGCGCAACCCAAGCGCGAGAACAGAGCCTGTTCCCAGCACCATTGACAGCGAAGTTGCGATCACCCTCAGGTCTCGCCGTTCTTCATGGGAAGACCCGGCCACCAGCGGAAACATGCTGTTGATCACCGAAGAAGAAAAGGCAAAGATCACCCTGCCCACCATCGCCACGGCTGCGTAAAGCCCCGCATCCGTCGCAGAAAAGAAATGCTTCACAAGAACAATGTCGCAGTTGTTGATGAGCACTTGGCCGGCGAAGAAAATCATCGCATGCGATGTCTCGCGAATGGCCCGAGAAGTGTGAACCGGATTCACTGCAGCAGTGGAGGGTACTGACACAATCGTAAAGTATGCGACCGCGATGGCAGCCGCGTTGGCGATAATCACACCCTTGACGCCCAGGCCAAGTTCGATAAGGAGGAGCGATCCGCCTAGCCGAACCACGCCCTCGACCACAAGATTGACCGCCAGCCTTCGAAAACCGTAGGTGCCTTGAACGTAACCGCGCCGGCTTCCCAGTGGCACATAGAATGCAGCGCCAACTGCGAGCAGTGCGACGAGACTGGAATCAGGCAGATTGAGGTAAGTGGAAATGCCTTTCTGAAACACCAGCAAAATGAAGGCGACAAGGAGCCCGAATCCCCACGCGCTTCGATGGAAGCCCTTGAACGCCGCAGCCTTGTTCTCGGGCGAACTTTGTTGGGCGACCACCTTCGCGGATACGACCTGGAACGAAAGCGTGATAGCGGAAATCAGGGTCAGCAGCGTGTAGACCACCGTTGCATGACCAAAGCCGCTCGGGCCCAGGAAGCGCGCAACCTCGATGTTGTAAGCCAGGTTGATCGCCGTCGTCAGGCCGGACCCGGAGAGCAATACAATGCTGCCCGATACGATGCGGGATTGCAAGGAGCTCGTCTTCAGCGCAAACCGGTTCATGAAACGCATGCAGCTCCCATTGAGATTGCGCGACTGGACCGCAGCCGGCTTGGAAAAACAGCTGTGTTTTTCCCGTGTGCTATTTGTACGATGCCAGGAACGTCCCTCAGGCTGCTCATCACTGGGCACATAAAGTGTTCGCGCAAGTGCGTTACAACCCTCTGGATGCAGCGCGACTCTAATTAGAAAGTCAATGCCAATGCCTATGATCAATCCTGCGAGTTTTGCGCTTCTCTCTCTTGTTCTTCTCTCTCGTGGCTGCTCCGGCGCCGACACGGCCATCCAGCAGCCGTTGAAGCATAAGGCGACTGGTAAGTCGCCCGAGCTTCTTGCTTTATATGAAGGATGGTTCGGCCATCCAAGGCACATATCGGTTGGCTATTCGTCGCACGACCCCGCCGCCATAGTCAGTCAGATCCGGAAAGCCAAGGCCATGGGGATTTCCGGCTTTGTGCTCGACTGGTACGGTGACAGGGAGCCCTTTATCGATCAGAGCTACGCGTTGATGCAGGCAGCCGCGGCGCGGGAAAAGTTCCAGGTGGCCATGATGTACGACGAAACCGAAGAGGAAGATGGTGCGACCGACGAAGCCCTCGCCGACTTCACCATGTTTCATGACACCTACCTATCTTCAAATGCGCCCGGCCATCAGCAGTACCTTAACTATGAAGGGCATCCGGTGATCTTTATATTCCCCACAGGGAAACATACGGACTGGAACAGGGTTCGCGCATTGGTAAATACCTGGGCCATCCCGCCGTTGTTGATTTATGAGAATCTGCCCGGCCCGCACGCCGACGCATTTGACGGCTTCTACGCATGGGTACAACCCGGCGAGAAAGGATGGGCTGCGGATGGGAGCAATTGGGGAGAGGAATACCTCAGCGATTTCTACAAAACGATGCACGCGCAGCACGCCGACAAGATTATTGTTGGCGCGGCGTGGTCCGCTTTCGATGACAGCAAGGCCTCCTGGGGACTCAACAGGCACATGGCCGCGCGCTGCGGACAGACCTATGCGGACACATCAAATTTGTGGCGTAAGTTTTTTAGCGCGGATGATCCCCCCCCGTTCCTGATGATTGAGACATGGAACGATCATGAAGAGGGAACTGCTGTTGAGGATGGAATCCCTGCTTGCGGAACCGGGAACTAATCCCTCCATCAAAATTGCATGGACAGAGTGGTCGGACCTGCCGCACCGCTCTGGCTGGGGACCGCGTGAAATTCGAGCCCGGGGTCGATGCGCTGGCGCGGGCTGCGCGGTCGGCGCCCCAGCTCAGGTCGTCTCTAACATGGGCAAAGAAGGACCGCATGCAGATTGTGCATGCGGTCGCCACGGTGCGATTCAGGAGGTCCCATTCGCCTAATGCCGTTCAATCATACAAGCGTTGCTACGAGGTCATCCGGCATAAGCCACGCGACAAAGCCAATCGCGCTAGGCTGCCTCGGTTGCGTTCCGGCTCTGGTAGCCATCGCCCTGGACTGCCAGCATGCCGACTTGAGGCGTCAGCATTGCCGCCGGGGAACGGTGGACCCTGGTGATGATTGAGAGCGGCCTGCTGCGAACCTCATCGTATACGCGCCCAAGATATTCTCCCAGCACCCCGATGCACAGCAGCAGCAGCCCGCCGACAAAGAACACGGAGGACACCACGGCGAATCCCGCAGTCGCAACTGAGCTGCCGGGCAAGAGCATACACAACGCCAGCAACGCAGACATCGCCGTGGCCAGGAAGAAGAGCGCGAAACTGAGGCGAAGCGGCTTATAACTGAAGCTCGTAATCGCATCCATCGCATACTTGATCCGGCTCACAAACGATAGCTTGCCATCGCCGGCCAATCTGTCCTGGCGATCGTAGTAGATCACCTTGTTGCGATAGCCGACCCAGGCGCGCAGCCCGGGAAGATAGCGATTCTTTTCTTCCATCTGGTTGATGGAGTCGACAACCTTTCGGCTCATCAGGCTGAAGATGCCGGCGTTGAGCGGAATCGGGTAGTCAGAAAGAGTGCCCATCACGCGGTAAAACAAAGGAAACAGCTTGGCCAGCACCTTCCGCCGTTCCTGCCGGCTCCGCCTCACTGCAACAACCACCTCCCCGCCCTCGCGCCATGCATCCACCAGCTTGGGAAGGACCTCCGGCGGATCTTGAAAATCGCCGTCCATCAGAATCACGGCAGCGCCGCGCGCACTCTGCAGGCCGGCCGAGATTGCGCCCATGTGTCCCCAGTTGCGTGACAACTCCACCACAGCCACATGGGGGTCAAGGTTCTGCAATCCTCTCAACATCTCGAGAGAGGAATCCGTTGAACCATCGTTGACGTACACGACTTCCCATGGTGTGCAACAGCTCGCCATGGCATTTGCCACGGCCTCATGGAACCGCACGATGAGTTCCTCTTCGTTATAAATTGGCACGACCACTGAGATCATATTCGGCTCCTGAATTCAGAATTCTGCTTGCGACGCCATCTGTTGGCATCATTCCGGCACTGATTGGAAGATCCTGACTTTCCATCTCACTTCCGCCGGCGTCAAGACGACGAGGTAGCGAGAGCTTTCCCTCTGAGTGGTGATTACTTTGTCGTGATCGACTACCTGTACCTCGTAGTCGACCTTGTCTGCCAGTTCAATGGATAAGCCATCCGGCGAGTAAAACAAGATCTGCAGGTCGTGAGATAGGTCCTGATACCGCGTGTGCATCCCCAGTTGTGCTTGCTGCTGGACTGTATTTGCAAGCGTGTCTCGTGCTGTTCCCACAAAGTCTGCCGCCAGTAACTCCGGCCGGTTGTGCTCGAGCGCGCCACGGAAGCTCTCCCATGCGCGCAGATAATCGCGAATGACGGCCTCCTTGCTCTGTTGTTCAAGGGTGCGGGGCCCGGCGACAGGCGCCGCTTCAACACGAACCGGAACCTCCGCGGCCCTCAGGGTCGAAGCGGCCAGCAAGCCCGTACCTATGCCGAGTAAAAGCTGGAATCGCGTCATTTTGCCCAGCCGATCTGGTTTCCCATGACAACTCCGCTCGCAACAGACAGCGTCGCTCCGGGGTGGACCTGCATCGTCGCTGCGGCAACGCCACGTTTCAAAGGCGCATCTACGGTCGACTGCGTGCCGCCGTATCTCTCGGTAAAGGTAACAACCGTTCCGTCTGGAATTGCATTTCCATTGCAATCACGGACCGGATCAGTGGTCAGCTCAAGCTTCCCTCCATCGGGATGAACGTTCATCTTCAGCGCGCATGGATCGCCGGGCACCTGCGCAACGATCCGGGTGCTGGACAGAGCTCCGATGCGTGCCGTAAATTTGTCGGCGCCTTGCTGTGCGGTCGAGTCCATCGCCGTCCACGCAGCTCCATCCCGCGTTGTGACCGTCCGTTGCTGCATTGTCCCTGCGGGATTCGACAGTTCAAAGGCGACCTGTGTCGGCGCGGCAATCAGGTTATGAAATGCGTCAAACACATAGACCGCGCCGGTGATCGCATTATGCAGTTCCACGGGCAGACGAGACGGTTTGGCGAGGAAGCTCAGGTTCGCAGGCTTACCCGTCGGCACAACGTCGAATGAGTCGCTGTCCGTAAACGAGTCACTCCGAAGAACCGCCAGATAATGGCCGGCATGCGAGAGCGACCCCGGCGCGAATGAGGCGGTCTCGCCCAATTGCAAATCCCGCTTGAGAACTTCGCCCGGCCCCACGATGAACAAAGTCGCGTTGCCGCTTCCGCTGCTCTCAATGGAGAATGCGCTCGCGGCCTCAACGGTCCGGGGCAGCGTCAAATGCCCGCTCTGCGCCGATGCCACGTTGGCGGCGGCGAGCGTCGCGGATACGACCAGCCATAGAGTCCTCGATGTCATTACAGGCCTCCCGAGCTATAGGTCGCCACGACGGTGCGCTGCGTACTCACATTCTTCGCGAGATCCTGAGGAATATGAATTGAGAATGGAACCGGCGACTGCGGAGCGAGGGCCTGGTCGACATACTGGTCCGCAACCCACACCACCTGGCCCGACTTGTCGTAGAACGTTCCCAGCACATGCGCAACGTTCACAATCTGACCGCTTTGATT
>Ga0302278_10001011_pt1 | contig 35376 bp, 27 predicted proteins | sample III_Bog_N3_2_FD_194543 | JGI IMG/M metagenome (GOLD analysis project Ga0302278, IMG submission 194543) | Peat permafrost microbial communities from Stordalen Mire near Abisko, Sweden - III_Bog_N3_2 | ecosystem: Environmental > Terrestrial > Soil > Wetlands > Peat | place: Sweden: Abisko... | reverse complement strand
GTACTGCTGCCGACGCCGCGGGGGTTGGTGGTGGCGCAGCCAAAGGTTGGGCGGGAGCGAGGCCGAAGAAAAGGGTAGTTATTCATGACTGATTCAGGCTCAAAGCTGCTGCTTGGCCCGTTCTTTCTGGGAATATTCTTCATCCTGCTCGCCCTAGCTGGGACGTACAGCGGTGAAGCGTGGGCACGCTATGGTCAAGTGGTCTCCCGCGCCGAAAAGCCGAAGCAGTTTTGGTCGCTAGTCGCAGGGTATTATGTCGGCGGAGCTGGTTTAATTGGGTACTCCTTGTATCAGGTCTACGGCCTGCCGAACTGAGCCGGGACGATAGTGTGAAAGTGAAGGCTTGCGATGAAGGTGTTGGTGATTGGTGGGGGCGGGCGCGAGCATGCGATCGTCTGGGCTTTGGGCAGATCGGCCCGAGTCACCGAGGTTGTGTGCGCGCCGGGGAATGCGGGGATTGCGGAGAGCGTCAGTAGCAATGGAAAGCCCGTGCGGTGCGTTGCGGTGGATGTTGGCGATTTGGCGGCGATGGTTGCGGTGGTGGAGGCGGAGCGGCCGGAGTTGACGGTGGTGGGGCCGGAGCTGCCGCTGTCGCTGGGTGTGGTGGATGAGCTGATTCGACGGGGGTTTCGCGTGTTTGGGCCGACTCAAGCTGCGGCGCGACTGGAGACAAGTAAGTCGTTCGCGAAGGAGTTTATGCAGCGGCACGGAATTCCGACGGCTGCGCATGCGGTATGCACAACGCTGAATGAGGTGCGCGAGGAGTTGCCGCGCTTTGTCGTGCCGGTGGTGGTGAAGGCGGATGGGCTGGCGGCGGGCAAGGGCGTGGTGATCTGCGCGACGCATCACCAGGCGGAGCAGGCTGCGGCGGAGATGTTTTCGGGCGTGCTGCTGGGCGTGGAAGAGACGGAGGTGGTTATCGAGGAGTTTCTCGATGGCGAGGAAGTTTCGTTCTTCGCGCTGTGCGATGGCAAGCATGCGGTCGCGCTGGCTGCGGCACAAGATCACAAGCGCGTGGGCGAGGGCGATACGGGTCCGAATACCGGGGGCATGGGCGCGTATACCGGCGACGGGCTGCTGAGCGCGAAGATGGAGCAGTGGCTGCTGAAGAATGTGGCGCAGCGGGTGGTGGATGAGATGTCGATGGAGGGGTCGCCATTCAAGGGGATCCTGTTCTGCGGGATGATGATGGTGCCGCGCAAGGATGGGACGACACAGCCGACGGTGCTGGAATTCAATACGCGGTTTGGCGATCCGGAGACGCAGGCGATCCTGGTGCGGTTGGAGACGGATCTCGTGGATCTGTTCGAGGCGGCGATCGATGGGACGGCGGACAAGTTGGATATCAAGATACGGCCGGGCGCGAGTGTCTGCGTGATTGCGGCGAGCGGAGGGTATCCGGGGACGTATGTTTCGGGGCTGCCGATTGCTGGGTTGGACTCGGTGGGGGACCCGGATGTGGTGGTGTTTCATTCGGGGACTGCGGTGAAGGATGGCTTGATTGTGACGGCAGGCGGGCGGGTGCTGGGAGTGACCGCCGTGTCGCGAGCTACTTCGCTGTCGTCGCTATCGAAGGGAACTGCGTCTGGGCCGCGTTCGGCGGGCGGATCGGCGTTGTGGGATGCTCTAGGCAAGGCGTACGGGGCGATGGCGGGGATCTCGTTTGAGGGGATGCAGTTTCGCGGCGACATTGGATGGCGAGCTTTGCGCGACGGATTATGAGGTCCTGCCGGACGGGCCCACTGCGCGGTCACTTCGTGACTTATGCCGAGCTTCGCGTGATCCTCCCGTTGGTCGGCACTGGATATCGGGGTGCAACAAACTGTTCCATAATGTTTGCAGAGGAGATGCGACGATGGCGCAACCTGCTTTGAGTGCGGATGAAGTGCTTGCTTGGCTGGAGACGACTTCGACTAACTGGCGCGCTTTGATCGAGGAGCATCCGGAGATTCTTAACCTGCCCTGCGATGTGATGGGTGTTTCGACGGCGGGCGGACTACTGCAGCATATTGTTGCGGTGGAGCTGCGCTTTGCGGACCAACTTTCGGGATTGCCGCCGACGGACTATTCCCAGATTCGGTTTGATTCGGCGGCGGAGATTTACGCGACGCACGCGCGGGCGATGGAGATGTACCGCGAACTGCTGGCGAGCGATCTGGATTGGGACGGGAAGTTCGATTTTGTGACGCGATCGTTGGGGCCGCTGCGGGCTTCGCGCAAGACTATTTTGTTCCATGCGCTGATGCATGCGATCCGGCACTATGCGCAACTGGCTACGCTGGTGCGGCAGCATGGGGTCAAACCTGGATGGCAGATGGACTATCTGATGATGGGTATAGAGCGGGCTTAAGAACGGTGTCCTGCCGGACGGGCCCACTGCGCATGGGGCGGTCACTTCGTGACGTGTATTGGGCGTCGCGGGGTGCTCCCGATGGTCGCAGATGAATTCTGTGCCGACCAACGAGAGAGCCGCGCGAAGCAGTAAATGGGCGTGTGAACGCCTAGCCGATGACGCGGCGGAGGAAGCCGCGGATGCCGAACACGGTGAGCATCACGAGCGAGAAGCTAAGCATCGTCAGGACGAGCAGGGGGCTCATATGCGGCAGGGCGGGCGTCAGTGCGGCGCGCAGGCCTTCGCTCATATAGACGATGGGGTTGATGAGGATGGCGTGCTGCAGTATGGGCATCTTAGCGAGTCCTGCCCAGGGGTAGTAGACGCAGCCCAGAAAGGTGATGGGCATGACGACGGTGCCGAAGATGAGGCTGATCTGTTGCGGCTTGACGCTGGTGCCGATGACCAGCCCGAGCGCTCCGGCGGTGAGGCTGGCGAGTGTGACGACGGCGATGAGGAACGGCCAACTGTTGACATGCGCGTAGACCGGTGTGGCCGGCACGTAGTAGGCAAGGGGGAAGACAAACGCGGCGGCGATCATGCTCTGCACGGCGGAGAAGACGATTTTCTCGATGGCGACCGCGGCGACGGGCAGAGGGCACATAACGCGGTCGTCGATCTCGCGGGTGATGCCGAACTCCTGAGCAAGCGGAAGTGCGACCGCGGCGATGCCGGAGAACATGATGGCGACGGCCATGAGGCCGGGCAGAAGGACGGTGGAGAAGTTGGCGCCGGCCATCTGGGCGGTGGGGTTCAGAGCCGCGCCACCGCTCATGTGGGGCATGATGTAGGTGAAGACGAAAAGAAAGAGAAGCGGGTTCATGCAGACGCGGATCAGGAACGAGATTTTCTCGCGGCGCAGAACATGCAGGTCGCGGAGGAAGAGGCCGGCGAAGGCGCGGGCGTACTGCACCCATTTGGATGGGGCAGCGGGAGGCGCGGTGCCGGGCCGGCTAGTGGCTACGACTTCAGGTTCCATGGTCAGCATGGGCATCTTACTCCCGCAGGTCGCGACCTGTTAGACGGATGAAGACGGTCTCCAGGCTGGTTTCGGTCATGGTGAGGTCGCGCAAGCCGTAGGGATTGCTGGCGCGGACGATTTCGGGCAGCAGGCCGTCGGTGTTGTCCGCCAGGATGCGGATTCCCGCTGGGGTGGGCTCGACGCCGCGGACACCGTGAATCTGCTGGAGTTGGCCGACCAGCGCGGCGGTTCGGTCGTGGCTGGCGAGGTCGAGGGCGTAGACCTTTTGCGCGCCGACCGAGCCCTTGAGCGCAGCAGGTGTATCTTCGACGAGGATTTTGCCGTGGTCGATGATGGCGACGCGATCGCAAAGTTCGTCGGCCTCTTCCATGTAATGGGTGGTGAGGACCACGGTGATGCCCTCTTCGCGCAGGCCGCGGACGGCGTCCCACATGGCGATGCGGCTTTGGGGATCGAGGCCGGCGCTGGGCTCGTCGAGGAAAAGGACTTTGGGGCGATGCGCGATGGCACGGGCGATCTGCACGCGCTGGGCGAGGCCTCCGGAGAGTTGCGAGGGGTAGGCTTGCGCCCGCTCGGTGAGGTGGAACTGGTCAAGCAATTGGTTGGTCCGCTGCTTCGCATCCGTGTGGGAAAAGCCGAAGTAGAGGCAGTGGAAGTAGAGGTTTTCGTGGACCGTGCAGGCGCGGTCGAGGGTGTTGAACTGAGGCACGATGCCCATGCAGCGTCGCGCGATTGCCGGTGAAGCGACGACATCGATGCCGGCAATATGGACGGCGCCGACGGTGGGCAGAACGCGCGTGGTGCAGACGCTGATGGTAGTCGTCTTGCCGGCGCCATTTGGGCCGAGCAGGCCGTAGAGTTCGCCCTCGCGAACGGCGAGGTCGATGCCGTCTAGGGCGACAACGCGCTGTTTGCCTTCGTAGACCTTGCGAAGGCCCTGAACCTGGACAATTGAAGCCAAACTTCTCCCCAGAAAACTATGTTGATTTTGCGGTGTATCCGATTATAGGCATGCAAAGGTCTGATAGACCAGAGAAGTTTCGGAGTGCCGCAGAATGGATGCTGGGTTCACGGAGCGAGGCGTTCTTTGGGCGGTATCCGCCAGGCATGGGCGAGATTCGTACGGTTGAGGCGTAAAATGGGATATGTCACGTGGATGGGAGAGCAAATCCGTGGAAGAGCAACAGGCACAGGCAGCGTCCCCGAAACCGAATCCAGCAGCGGTGCACGCGTTGGAAGCCGATCGTACGCGGCAACGTCAGGAACTGGAACTTCAGCGCGAATGCGTGCTGTCGGAGCGAACCTCAAACCCGCACCGCCGGACGGCGCTGGCCAATGCGCTGGCGGACATTGAAGAGAAGCTGGCCGAACTTGGTTGGACGGTCCATTTGTGAGTTAGGAAGAGAGAAAGGGCCGCGATAGCGGCCCTTCTCTTCGAGCGGCAGCCGTACGTCACTGCTGAGTGTTAGGGGTCTGCGACGACGCGCTGGCGCTCTGACTTTCGATTCCGATCGCATCTCCCGAAACGACCATGTTTACGCGCCGGTTCTGCATGCGCCCGCTAGGAGTTGAGTTGTCCGCGACGGGACTGTTCTTCCCGAAACCCTGCGAGGTAATGTTGTTCGGCGGAACGCCTTGCGCGACGAGGAAGTTCTTGACGGTCTCGGCGCGCTTGTCCGAAAGAGTCTGATTGAACTCGTCCGAGCCAACCGAATCGGTATAGCCTTCCACCTGCACCTTAAGTCCGGGGTACGCCTGCAGGATACCCGAGACCTTCGCGAGGCTGATCTGCGTCGTGGGCTTGAGCGTGTACTTGCCAGTGTCGAACAATACGTCAGACATGTTCACGATCAGGCCACGAGCCGTCTCGCTAGTTGCGAGCACGCTGTTCAATTGTTGCTTGAGCTTTTCGCGAACTGCCTCGGCACTTTGAGCGGACTTGTCAGCTTCAGCTGCTTTTGCTTTCGCTTCCGCGGCCTCGGCTTCCGCCTGTGCGCGAGCAGCGTCAGCCTGGGCCTTGGCTGCCTGGGCCTGGTCTGCCTGGAGCTGCGCCTGCTGTGCCTGGAGTTGCGCCTGTTGGGCCTGCATCTGCGACCGGGCCGCGTCCGCCTGCGACTGGGCCGCGTCTGCCTGGGCTTTGTCCTTTGCCATCACAGTGGCGGCCTGCTGCTCGGCTGCCTGCTTGCGCAAGGAGGCGATGCGCGCATCCTCGGCCCGCTGTACCGCCTCGCGGGCGTCCGTGATCTCCATCTTCTCATCGCGATGCTTGTTGGAGTCCATGTCGGAAGCGTTCTGAAGGTCGAGCTTCGCCTGTTGCATGATCTCCGGGGCGTACTTGTCTGCGCCGGAATCCTGCGCGATTCGGACCGCGTTATCCGCCTCAAACAATTCCAGCGGGGAATGCTCGTTGCGTGTAATGGGGTTGGCAACAGTGTGCGCACCCGCTGTTTCGGCGTAGGTGCCGCGCGGCAGAAGGAAATAGTTGGCGCTGACTGTTTCCAGAACGCCACTGGTCTGGTCCTGGCGAATTACGTTCTGCAGTACAACCATGTCGCTGGGCTCGGTAACGGAGAAGTACGGTTCCGCGGTGACGATCATGCCGAAGGACTGTAGCGCAGTGGTGACCCGGATATTGTTCTTCGTGCCTGCGGGAAGCACTTCGCCGAGGTTCTGCGCACGACCGTCGGACGAGATCGCCCAAAGCACGTAGGTCAGGTACTCATGGCCAAAGCCATTTGCGGGGGTGAGCCCATCGAACTTCGCCTCGATGGTGATGCCTCCACGCTCGCTGGTCACCTTGGCTTCGCCCTTCGCGCCGGCCAGCAAAGGAGTCCCTTGAAAGCCGATGGTGGTGGGTCCGCTGCGATGCAGGTAGTTCACGCAATCCAGATTGTGCTGCACTACCTTGACTCGGTAGATATAGATGCCGTTCTGCTGAGTGATCGGGTTGGCTTCCGCAGGTGCTTGCTGTGCCGTCGGGTTGGGCTCCTGCGCGTAGGTCGCGGGGAGCGCGGCTGCTAGCGCGCCACTAACGGCGGCTGCGGAGAGAGTGCGAACGAGAAGGCTGTAGAAGAAGCTGCGATCTTGTTGCTCACAGCCTTGAGCAAGCGCCAATGGAGGCGTTGAATGCTTTTTCTGAAGTGCCATGATTTAGGTCTCCTTGGGATGCGGGTATTCGGGTTCGGCTACCTCACAGCGCGGGTATGCGAGGGGCTCCTCCAGTGCTCTGACTGGGCCTGTTCCGTGGGATGCCGGGTAGACAATAAAGGGTACTCACGAAGCGTGAAGGACAAACTGCCACTCCCGCGAAAGGTTGCCTGCGATAACAAATTTCTAATTGCGAGTTGCGTTGTGGAGGACGGGGCACTAGTAAACTGGGTGCTCGGGACTGGGTGCAGAACATGTTGGTAGAGATCGCCAAACCGATTGCGTTGCTGTTGTGCATCCTATCGTTGTGGGCCGTTTTCTATACTGCGTTTCTGGTTCCGGCGAGCGATCTGGAGCAGCGCAGTTGGGACTCTTTGGTTCTGTTGTCGCTGGCAGCGGGCATCTGCCTGACCAGCGGGATGATTTTTCGCGAGCCGACGGAAATTGGGGTCGGATCGCTGACGCGCACGCTTCCGATTCAGATATTCTGTTGGGCGATCGGCCTGATGGCAGTCTGGTTTCTCGCTTCCTGGTACCTGGAAACCTACTGCATTTTTTACAAGGATGTGCGGCGGCTGTAAGGCGCCGGGCATGGGTGAATGAAACGGTTGGGCTAATTCGATGAATGAAGCAGTGGGAAAAGGCTGGACAGTGGCGAACATCCCCAGCCAAGTGGGTCGGCGCGCGCTGATCACCGGGGCGAACAGCGGCATCGGTTATTACGCAGCGGTCGAACTTGCGCACAATGGCGCTCACGTGCTGCTCGCGTGCAGAGACAAGAGCAAGGGCGACGCAGCGCTGGCGCGAATGCTGGCTATGAATCCGCGAGCCAGTGCAGAGGTGGTGGTGTTGGACGTTGGGTCGCAGGCATCTGTGCGGGCATTTGCGACGGCAGAACTCGCGCGCGGGGCACCACTGGATCTGCTGATCAACAACGCGGGCGTGATGGCTCCAAAGCAGCGACTGGAGACGATGGACGGGTTTGAGCTCCAGTTCGGGACGAATGTGCTGGGGCATTTTGCGTTGACGGCGCTATTGCTGCCGGCGCTCGAGGGTGCGGTTGTGGGTGGGACGCAGAGGCCGCGGGTGGTGACGATCGCTTCAATTGCACACAAGACGGGGCGGCTGAACTTCGACGATCTGCAGTCGGTACAGACCTACAGTCCGATGCGAGCGTATCGACAGTCGAAGCTGGCTGACCTGATGTTCGCGCTCGAGTTGGACCGGCGCTTGCAGGCTGCGGGGTCTCCGGCGTCGGGTGTGATGAGCGTTGCGGCGCACCCGGGCGTGGCCAATACGAACCTGTTCCAGGTGGGCGAGTTTCATCCGGTCGAGAGGGTGGTGCGGCGTGGGTTCGGCGCTGCGATTGGCGCGCTGTTGAACTCCAGCGTGCAAGGAGCAGTGCCCACCCTGTTCGCGGCGACCGCGCCCGAGGCGGTGAGTGGCGGGTACTATGGGCCGCAGGGCTTTCTGGAGATGCGCGGAGGGGATGTGGGGCTGGCCAAAGTGGCACCACAGGCGCTGGATGAGGCTGCCGCGTCGCGGTTATGGAACGAATGCGAGAGGCTCACGGGCGTCTCGCTGCTTTAGTTGAGGCTGGCGGCTGGCTCAGCGCATATTCATCTTCTGGTTGCGACGCCAGGTTGCTGGATCTTCCCGCAACTTTGCTTCCTTCTCGTCTTCTCGAAGCCGCAACTGTTTTTCCGTCCAGATATGGAGGTCGGCCTGTTTTTGCATCCACTTACGCAGGATGACGAAGCCCAGGATCAAGACCGTGAGGATTGATAACGTAAGCCCGAAAATGATGACGGTCATATTCCCACTTTCCTGCACGGGTCCTTACAGGCCCTTCCAATATGGCGTTAGTTTACAGGCTAACGGGCGCGCAAGGCGTGACTCACATCACAAGATTTTGACAGGTGCGGCGGAGGGCGAAGCCAGCTCGGCCGCGGTGGGGCTGGTTTAGTCCATTTTTCATATCTTGGTTCAGGTGCCACGTCTCCTCGTCTTCATTTCCTAGCGAGGGCTGTTGCTGCGCCACTCAGCTTTAAGAGAGTACCGGCGGCAGCACTACCGAATTGCTACCGTGGCGGAAGGCGGTTGCAACGTTTTTCGGCTTCATCATTGCGCCATTTCGGCGCTTTACAAGAGTTTGCAGGCCTAAAGCCCATCGGTGGAATTGGGGGGAGACAGTTGACGCTGGAGTGGGCTACAATTCCGGGCTTAGACGACTGGGCGGCGGGCGGTTTTGCTCGCCGCTCATTTCAATTCCAAAGGAGTTCGACCCCATGCCTACCACGATGACCAAAATTCACCCGGGTGCTTATGGGTTCCCGGTCACGCTCAAGAAGCGGTATGACAATTACATCGGGGGCAAGTGGTCGCCTCCAGCCGACGGTGAGTACTTCGACAACATCACTCCCGTGACCGGACAAGTGATGTGCCAGATTGCGCGATCAAAGGCCGCCGATGTGGACAAGGCACTGGACGCGGCGCACGCGGCGAAGGGAGCCTGGGGACGGACTACCGCAGGCGAACGCGCGCGGGTGCTGGAGCGCATTGCGCAGCGCGTAGAAGACAACCTGGAGATGCTGGCCACGATTGAGACGTGGGACAACGGCAAGCCGATCCGCGAGAGCATGGCGGCAGACATACCGCTGGCGGTTGACCATTTCCGTTACTTTGCAGGCGCCATCCGCGCGCAGGAAGGTTCGATCGGCGAGATCGACGGGATGACGACGGCGTACCACTACCACGAGCCGCTGGGTGTGGTGGCGCAGATCATCCCATGGAATTTTCCGATTCTGATGGCCACGTGGAAGCTGGCGCCGGCGCTGGCCGCGGGCAACTGCGTGGTGCTGAAGCCGGCGGAGCAGACGCCGATGTCGATCCTGTGCCTGATGGAGTTGATTGAGGACATTCTGCCTCCAGGGGTGCTGAACATCGTGAACGGCTTCGGGCTGGAGGCGGGCAAACCGCTGGCGTCGAGCCCGCGGGTGAACAAGGTTGCGTTCACGGGCGAGACGACGACCGGCCGGCTGATCATGCAGTACGCATCGCAGAATATTATTCCGGTGACACTGGAGTTGGGCGGCAAGTCGGCGAACATCTTCTTTGAAGATGTTCTGCGCGAGGATGATGCATTCTACGACAAAGCGCTCGAAGGCTTCACGCTGTTTGCACTGAACCAGGGCGAAGTGTGTACGTGTCCGTCGCGGGCGCTGATCCAGGAATCGGTCTACGACAAGTTCATGGAGCGGGCGCTGAAGCGGGTAGAAGCGATCAAGCAGGGCAATCCGCTGGATCCATCGACGATGCTGGGCGCGCAGGCCTCGAACGAGCAGATGGAGAAGATTCTCTCGTATCTCGACATCGGCAAACAGGAGGGTGCTGAGGTGCTGATCGGCGGTAAGCAGAAGAAGATGGAAGGCGACTTGAAGGGCGGCTACTACATTGAGCCGACCGTCTTCAAAGGTCATAACAAAATGCGTGTTTTCCAGGAAGAGATCTTCGGGCCGGTGGTTTCCGTCACGACGTTCAAGACGGACGATGAGGCGTTGGAGATCGCGAACGATACGTTGTATGGGCTGGGCGCGGGCATCTGGACACGGGATATGAATCGCGCGCACAAGTTCGGCCATGGGCTTCAGGCCGGGCGCGTGTGGACGAACTGCTATCACCTGTATCCGGCGGGCGCGGCGTTTGGCGGGTATAAACAGTCGGGCATTGGACGCGAGACGCATAAGATGATGCTCGATCATTATCAGCAGACCAAGAACGTGCTTGTCAGCTTTAGCCCGAACGCCATGGGTTTTTTCTAGATGGCGATTGAATCGACTGATGCTGATCTGACTGTTGCGGCGGCGTCCGTGTCCTCGGCGCTGCCGCAGCAGGTACTGACGACTCCGGCGGCGGTGGCGCTGATGGACACGCTGCGGGTGAAGTATGGGCCGCTGATGTTCCACCAGTCAGGCGGATGCTGCGATGGTTCGTCGCCGATGTGCTATCCGCTGGGCGAGTTTATGGCGGGCGACAGCGATGTGCTGATCGCGACGATTGAAGATTCGCCTTTTTATATGAGCAAAAGCCAGTTTGAATACTGGAAACACACGCAGTTGATTCTGGATGTGGTGTCGGGACGCGGCGGTATGTTCTCGCTGGACAACAGCGAGGGGGTGCGATTTCTGATCCGGTCGCGGGTGTTTACGGATGAGGAGATTGCGGCGTTGCGGGTGGCGGGGCGCATTTAGAATCTGCCGTAGATCCTCTTTTCTGAGATTCATGGACTTGCCGACCGGGCTGCGCTGGTGGCTCTTTTGAAGTGTGTTCGATGAAGGAGATTGCGATGAAGCGACGTTCGTTTCTCAAGGGTGCGGCTGCGGCATTTCCGGCTGCGGGGATGGGTGCGTTTGCGCTGGGGCAGGGTGCTTCGACTCCGGCGGGCGAAGTGAATCTGGTGGGCGCGGGGGAGGACCGGCTGGGCGAGGCGCACTCGTTGGGATTCAGCACGATTCTGTTCAAGGTGCTGTCAAGGGAGACGGGCGACGGGCTGTTGGTGATTGAGCACAAGGGCCTGGGGCATGGCGGGCCTCCGGTGCACTTTCATCTCCATCAGGAGGAGTGGTTCTACGTGATGGAGGGCGAGGTGCTGTTCCAACTCGGCGGCGAGCGGAAGACGCTGAAGGCGGGCGAGTCGGTGCTGGGGCCGCGGATGGTGCCGCATGGGTTTGTGGGAGTGGGCGAGAAGCCAGCGCGCATGCTGATTGCGTTCACGCCGGCGGGGAAGATGGAGGCGTTCTTCCGCGAGGTTGCGGTGCCGAATGGGCCGGCTATGGACGCTCGCTTGTTTGCCAAGTACGACATGCAGTATGTGGGGCCTCCGCTGGTGGCTGGGTAGGCCGCCCCAAAATGGTTACTGCGCTGGGGTTTTGGGGTGTACGGCCACTGTGGTGGTGTTGGCGTAATTGAGGACGGTGGCGACGACGTACTTCTCTGCAGTTGCGATGCCGGGGGTCTTCCCTTTGCCCTCGATGACGAAGTATTCGTTGGCGGCGTGGGCGCGGCCGCCGGCCATGAAGCCGAAGGTCATGCCCATGGGCATGGAGACAGTGCCGACCTTTTCGCCGACCTCGCCGTCGGTGAAGAGATACGAAGGCCAATACCCGCCAGCGATGGGGTGGCCGATGACGGGTTCATCGAGGTCGATGGAGGCGGTCTTGTTAAGATTGCCGGGGGAGGGCTTGGCGTCGGTCGGGTTGGTGTCGCCTGGCTTCGCCTCCTTGGGTGGGACGCCGAAGAACATACTCATCGCGTCGCCGGCGGACAGGCCCATAAGGGCGAGGGCCTGGTTGTGGGCGGTGGTGATGTCGTTCTTGGGGTTGGAGCCGCGCGACCAAGGGACATCGCCGATGAGTTTGACTTCGACATCCTTGTAGCCGTTGGTGTCAAGCTGGGCGCGAAGCTTCTTGACCAGGTCAGGCCCCATCATTTTGGGGACGTAGCGAATGTTGTGCTTGGAGACGACCTTGTTGGGCAGGATGGCGCCGGCGCCACCGGCGTACATGTTGCCGCCCCAGATGCCGTCGAGGTTAAAGCTGGTGCCGTATTGCAGCATGCGGAGCATGTCGTAGCTGTCGTTTCCGATGAAACGGGCGACGCCGACGGCTTTTGCGGCAGTGTTGTAGTCGAGATTGGCGGCTGCGGCTTTGAGCCGGGCGAGTTGGTCGGGCGTGGGCTGCTCCATGTTGTCGAAGAAGCCTTTGATCCGCGGCGTGTTGCCGTCTTTGGAGATGAGCTCGGAGAGCATTGTGATGTGGCGCCAGGCGGGGCTGTCGACGGTGCGCTTCCAGATGCCGTGGATGTCGGAGCCGGTGGGGCCGCGACCCCAGGCGGTGCCGCTGGTGGTGAGCTCTACGTAGACACAGCCTTCGGAGGGGCCGCCGGCGTAGAGAGCGTCGGCGTCCTTGAAGAGGTCCGAGTGCTGTTTGAAGAACTGGCGCAGGCCGATAGACATGCGCTCTTCGTCTCCTTCGGCGACGAAGATGACGTTGACGGGCAGCTTGCCGCCCATGCTGACCTTAAGCGACTCAAGCGCGTTGAGCACGACCATCTGCGGACCCTTGGTGTTGACGGCGCCGCGGGCGATGAGGACCTTGGTGGCGCCGGGAACGCCGGCTGCATCGCCCGAGACGATGCGGCCTTCAAAGGGTGGCGTGGTCCACATGCTGGGCTGGGTGACGGGCATGGTGTCGTACATCCAGTAGAAGACGAGCGTTTTGGGCGCGCCGAAGTCGCAGTGGGCGTAGACGACAGGATTGCCGGGCGTTCCGTACTCGGTGATACCAACGTCGTAGACGCGGGTGGTCTGGCAGCCGAATTTGTCGAAGAAGCCTTTCACCATCTCGGCGGACTCGGGGATGCCCTCGCCGGAGTTGGAGATGGAGGGCTGTCGCACCCAGGACTGGAGATTGGCGACATGTTCATCGATATGTGCGTCGATGTAGTCGAAGGTCTTCTTCTCGACGGGGGAGAGCTTGGCCTGGTCCCACTGAATGGTCTCGTCGCCGTGCGGGCGGATTCCAAGTTTGGGAGTGTTATTGGCAGTGGGCACCGTGGTTGGCTGAGTGTGACAGCCGGGGAGTGCGGCGAAAAGGCAGGCGGAAACGACGGCGAGAGCGGTGCGGCGGGTGGTCAGAGGCATGAAGACACTCCTGGAGGGGAAGGTAGAGTGAACTGCCTTGCTGGTAGCACGTCACGGTGCTGACTATTTTTTGTGGAGAGGTTTTAGAGTAGCGGGGAGTGGGGCGGGAGTCAATTTTCGAGGATTTTGGGTAATGGGTCAGTTTGAATTTACGGGGATGCTGAAGTGCTTTTCGTGCGGGGGTGTAACGAGTTCATGGACACTCAACACTACGAGCGCGAGGGTGGCGAGTGCCACCGTCAGGTACAGGATTTGCCGCAGTGTCCGCACCATGATTACTCAATACTACGCCGCCAGCTCCTTTTTGTAAGGGCCGCGCTTCTTAGCGCGAACTGAGGGATGAGTGTAACCAGGTCCTCGACATTCCAAATGTGGTCAGTGAGTCCCGCTTCCATCGCTGGAGTCACGCGGAGCGCCATCGCGTGACGCATCCAAACGCTTCACAGAATTGATAAAGGCCCTCTCTGATTTGGCTGTTGATTGCACGATTATCCTTGTCGGCGTCTCTGAGACTGTGGACAAACTCATCGAAGACCACGCCTCGATTGGCCGTGCGATCAGCCAAGTAAAAGGAGAGCGAATGAAAGCGTCTGAACTCAAGAAAATCCTTGAAACCGCCGAGAAGGCGCTCAGACTGACCCACTACCGGATTTTGAAACGGCAAACCCCATGTCAGGATTTGTCTGACATGGGGCAACCGATCGAGTGGCGGCTCTACTTCGCGGCGAGTTGACGGAGGACGTATTGGAGGATGCCGCCGTGCTGGTAGTAGAGGATTTCCTGGGGTGTGTCGATGCGGAGGGTGGCGGAGAACTCGGTGGTTTTGCCGTTGTTGTTTTCCGCGAGGATGGGCAGGGTGTGACCGTCGGCGAACTTGGAGTCGAGCATTTTCTGCAAGACGCCTGGGTGGTCGCCGATGGAGAATATCTCTTCGCCGGTGAGGCCGAGGGACGCGGTGCTCTGGCCGGGGAGATATTGGAAGGGCAGGATGCCCATGCCGACGAGGTTGGAGCGGTGGATGCGCTCATAGGACTCGGCGATGACGAACTTGATGCCGAGCAGTTTGGGACCTTTGGCGGCCCAGTCGCGTGAGCTGCCTGAGCCGTACTCCTTGCCGGCGAGGATACAGAGGGGGATGCCGCGTTCGGCGTAGGTGACCGACGCGTCGTAGATGGACATGTCGGTGCCCTCGGGGAGCAGGCGGGTGACGCCACCCTCGGTGCCGGGCGCGAGTTTGTTGCGCAGGCGGACGTTGGCGAAGGTGCCTCGGACCATGACTTCGTGGTTGCCGCGACGGGAGCCGTAGCTGTTGAAGTCGGCGGGGGCGACGCCGTGAGCTGTTAGATATTGTCCGGCGGGGCCGTTCTTCTTGATGGAGCCGGCGGGGGAGATGTGGTCGGTGGTTACTGAATCTCCGAGCACGGCTAAGGCGCGAGCAGCCCGGATGTCTTCGACGGGGGCTGGGGTTGCGGTCATGCCGTCGAAGTAGGGCGCTTTGCGGATGTAGGTGGAGTCGGGCTCCCAGCCGTAGGTGTTGCCGGAGGGAAACTTCAGGTTCTGCCAATTCTGATCGCCGTCCGAGACGGTGGAGTATTGGTGGCGGAACATCTCGGAGTCGATGCAGGCGGCTACGGTGGAGGAGACCTCGGCTTGGGTAGGCCAGATGTCCTTGAGGTAGACGGGCGAGCCGGATTTGTCCTTGCCGAGGGGGTCGGTGGCGAAGTTGTGGCTGATGTGGCCGGCCAGGGCGTAGGCGACGACCAGTGGCGGACTCATTAGATAATTTGCCCGGACTTCGGGGGAGATCCTGCCTTCGAAGTTGCGATTGCCGGAGAGGACGCTGACGGCGACGAGCGAATGGTCCTCGATGGCTTTGGAGACGTCGGTGGGCAGCGGGCCGGAGTTGCCGATGCAGGTGGTGCAGCCGTAGCCGACGGTCTGGAAGCGGAGGGCGTCGAGGTACTTGGTGAGGCCGGACTTATTGTAGTAGTCGGTGACTACGCGAGAGCCGGGGGCGAGAGAGGTCTTAACCCAAGGTGGCGTTTGGAGGCCCTTTTCTACGGCTTTCTTGGCGAGCAGGCCAGCGGCGACCATGACGTAGGGGTTCGAGGTGTTGGTGCAGGAGGTGATCGCCGCAATCACAATAGACCCGTTGCCGAGGTAGGGGTCAGGATCGATGCCGAAACGGGCTTTTACGCTGCTGGGAGCGGCGGTGACGGTGCCGGTGTGGGCGAGCGTGGCCACGGCCACATCGCCGACGGGCGCTGCCACTGTCGCGGGCGCGCCCTTGCTGCTGGTGACGTTTCCGTTGCCGGAGGGATGGCCGCCTTCGGCCTCCCAGCGGACGAGCTGGCGGACGGAGTCCTGGTTGCCGTTGGGGCCAAGGAGGGACGGGAGCTGCTGATGGAAGCTGGCGGCTGCTTCTGAGAGGAGGACGCGGTCCTGGGGGCGCTTGGGGCCGGCTACGGAGGGTTCTACCGTGGCGAGGTCGAGCGAGAGTGTTGAGGAGTATTCCGCTTCGGGGGCGTCGGGAGTGTGGAAGAGGCCCTGCTCGCGGAAGTAGGCTTCTACGAGTGCGATGTGGGCTTCGTCGCGACCGGTGAGCCGGAGATATTTCAGCGTCTCCTTGTCGACGGGGAAGATACCGCAGGTAGCGCCGTATTCGGGGGCCATGTTGGCGATGGTGGCGCGATCGGCCAGGGGGAGTTCGGCGATTCCGGGGCCGTAGAATTCGACAAACTTGCCGACGACGCCATGTTTGCGCAGGGCCTCGGTGACGGTCAGGACGAGGTCGGTGGCGGTGGTGCCTTCCTTGAGCTTGCCGGTGAGGCGGAAGCCGACGACTTGCGGCACGAGCATGGAAACGGGCTGGCCGAGCATGGCGGCCTCGGCCTCGATGCCGCCGACGCCCCAGCCGAGGACGCCGAGTCCGTTGACCATGGTGGTGTGGGAGTCAGTGCCGACCAAGGTGTCGGGATAAGCGGTGATTTTGCCATCGGGGCCGGGGGTGGTGGTGAAGACTACGCGCGCGAGGTATTCGAGGTTCACCTGATGGCAGATGCCCATACCGGGAGGGACGGCGGAGAAGTTGTTGAAGGCGGTCTGGCCCCACTTGAGGAAGGCATAGCGCTCACGGTTGCGGGTGAACTCGAGCGCGGCGTTGAGGTCATAGGCGTTGACCGAGCCGAATTCATCAACTTGGACGGAGTGGTCGATCACGAGCTCGGCGGGCTGGAGGGGATTGATCTTTTCGGGGTTGCCGCCGAGGGTTTTCATGGCGTCGCGCATCGCGGCCAGATCGACGATGGCGGGGACGCCGGTGAAGTCCTGCATGAGAACGCGAGCAGGCATGTAAGCAATCTCGCGGGAGGGCTCGGCCTTGGGGTCCCAGTTGGCGAGGAAGCTGATGTCGTCGGCCGTGACTGTGCGGCCGTCTTCGTGGCGGAGAAGATTCTCAAGCAGGATGCGGAGAGAGAAGGGAAGGCGGGAGAGGTTGGTTTTGGCGGATTCGGTGAGGGCGTTGAGGCGGAAAATGTTGACGGTGGTGCTACCGCTGGTGAGGGTGGCGGCGGAGTGAAAGGAATCGGGATGCTGGTCGCTCATATTGTCTCCATTGATCGTCGTCGGGGTGTGGGGCCAAGAGAGGCACCGCGCGCGAAAATTTTTGGCCGAGAGCGCGAAAGGCGCAAGGCGGCGGGAAGGAAAAGCCTATCAAAAATTCGGGGTATGCGTAGGAACCGGGTTAGAACCAGGCGGATCAGGACCGCCCGCGGTCGCGGCGGCCGTGACGGAAGCGCTTCGTCTTTGGGAGGGAGAGACGGAGGGACATCGACCCTATTTTACGCCGGGAGGGCTGGATGGTGGAAGGCGGGTGCGTTCCCGGAACCGTCCATGATTCCTTATGGATAACTAACCATTTTTTTACCACCTTTTGCGTTGCGTCATAGGGAATCGGCGTCCAATATGCCGATGTAGAGGCGTCGGCATTTCCGATTTTGGGAGGAAAAATCTGTGATTCAGTCTATCTACAAGGGCATAGAGATCGAGTTGGAGATGCAGCAGCAGACCGAAGGCTATTGGAAGTGCGATTACATGCTCGTCACGCGTCCCGGCCGCAAAATGACGGTGGTCAAGGGCGTAGTGCAGTTTCCTACGTTGAAAATGGCCAAGGAGTATGCGCTGGAGGATGCGCGCGCCGTGATTGATAACGCCGAGTCGCAGCGGCTCAGCGTCCATGCGGCAGGGCTGGCGCCTGCGTTCGCATTCCGCTGAGGGGTGCCCCTAATTTGCTAACGGCATTTCGGCTTGGTCGATAACGAGGGTGTCGACGGGGAGTTTTGCGGGCTTGAGTTTGAGGCCGAGCTGCTCCTGGATCGCGGTGAAGAAGGAGACAATGTTCGGGCCGCCCTGCTCCTGGGCTTCGTCAGAACTCCATTTGAGTGAGAAGGTGCCTGCGCCTTTGAGGCCGGTGCGATCTACCACGAGGCCATGCAACCCGCTGTCGGAGAGAACGCCCGCGAGTGTGGGCATGGATGATTGTTTGAAGTTGAGGGTATTGTCTTTCCCCCAACTCATGGTCAGCGAGGAATGGTCGGGTTCATCGAGCTTGAATTTCGGGCCGCCTTTGGCGACGACGAGCTCATAGACGGTCATCATTTTGGGCACGACGCGGACGCGGAGGCGGAAGCGGTCCGCGAGCAGAGAAATCGTCATGGCCTGAAGGTCATCGTCGGTGAGCTTGGCTGGCCGGTCGCCGTCGAGGTTTGCGATCTTTGCCCTGATGTCGAATCGGGCGGAGTCGAGAGGGCCGGGGATGCCGGAGATCAGGTCAAAGCTGGCGAGGTTGTAGGCGAACTCGACGATTTCCCGGAAGGGAGCGTTCTCGATGACGATGCCGTCTTTGGTCGTGTCGAACGATGAGTCACCGGTGTCGCGTTTGTTTTCATGGACGGAGACGACATCGTATGCAGGAAGTCTCGCGGCCCTTGCAATGAATTTGGCCGCGGGGTTGATGTCGTCGTTATTTTGTGCGGTCGCAAGCGAGGGGATGGCGAGCGATGCAAGCAGGAGAAATTGTGAGGAGCGCAGGCGCATTGTGGTTGCCTAGTTAACTGAGGGCATTTCGGCGTGGTCGATGACAAGGGAGTCGACGGGGCCTTTGGAGGTCTGGAGTTTGAGGCCGAGCTGCTCCTGGACCGCGGTGAAGATGGAGACGATTGTGCCGCCCTGGTCTGCGGCTTCGTCTGAGGTCCATTTGAGGGTAATGTCGGCAATTCCGGTGAGGCCGGTTTTGTCGACGACCTGGCGACCCACGTCATCGGAGAGCGCCGAAGCAAGGTCGGACATCGTCGCGCCCTTGGCGGTGAGAATCTTGTCGTCGTTGGTTCGGCTCATATTGATGTTGGCGCCGGTGCTCTCCGTTTGCGAGAGGTTAAACTTCGGTTCGCCATGCAGGACGAGGTCATAGGTAGACATGATTTTGGGCTGGAGGTGGAGCTTGAGGTGGAAGCGGTCGGCGAGTAGTGGGATGATCATGGCCGCCAACTGCGTGTCGGTGAGTTTGTGTGGCTTGCCGTCGTCCCCGGCAAGGACCTTGGCTTCGACATCGAAGCGTGCGGATTCAACGGGGCCGGAGATGTCAGATATCCGGTCACTTTTGACGTCGTAGGCTAACTCGATGATCGACTTCAGCGGCATGTTGATCGCAGTGAATATGTCGTTGGAGATGGACATGGTGGCAGACTGCTCGTTTGGTGACTCGTTCGAGGAGTCGTGCTGCTTGATCGAGACGACATCGTAAGGAGGCAGGGTTGCGGCGAGGGCGATGGCTTTGGCGGGGCCTTCGTGCTTCAACTGAGCTTGGATGGCGGAGGGAATGAGGATGGATACGAAGGCGAACAAGAGCAGTTTGGCTGCCTTGCGCGAGAGGTGCAGGATCATCTGACTCACTCCCTCACTACGATTGGCCGCTGCCTGGGAAGGCGGCTACCGAAGTATACGACCGGACGGTTGGTCCGGTTCCCGGGTGGGAGAAAGTGCTGGGTGGTTTGTGCGATGATTCCAACGCTGACTGATGTTGAGCGGCGATCTTCGTAAAGGCGAGGCGACAATGCGCATAGCAAAGCTGTGGAGTATGGGGTTAGCGGTGTTGTTTGCCGTGGGGACGGTTGCGGGCGCGCAGAACGGTGCGACGAAGGCGGCTGCGTCGAAGAGCAGCAATGGCAATCTGCAGGTTTATTTTGTGGATGTGGAGGGTGGGCAGTCGACTCTGTTCGTTGCACCGGATGGGGAGAGTTTGCTGGTGGATACCGGCTCGCCGGATTCCAGGAATTCGACGGCTCCCAGAGACGCGGGGAGGATTGCGGCGCTGTGCAAGTTGGCGGGGGTGACGAAGATCGACAACCTGGTGATTACGCATTACCACTCCGACCATGTGGGCGGATTGCCGCAATTGGTGGGACTGATTCCAGTGGGGCGGTTTATCGACCATGGCATCAATCGCGAGAGTGAGCCAACGCAAGGGTGGCAGTCGACGGTTGCCGGATGGAACGCGTACCAGAAGGTGCTGGCGGACAGGCATGCGGAGCATCTGGTGGTAAAGCCGGGCGATGTGTTGCCGGTGAAGTCGATGCATGTGGAAGTGGTGAGTGCAGACGGCGAAGTGATCGCGAAGCCGCTGGCGGCAGCAGGTGAGCAGAATGCTGCGTGCGCCGCTTCGCCGCTAAAGGATGTTGAGAACACGGAGAACGATCGGTCGGTCGGGATGGTGATCACGTTCGGCAAGACTCGGATTCTGGACCTGGGCGATCTGACGTGGGCGAAGGAGCGGGGGCTGATGTGTCCGGTGAATAAGATCGGCAAATTCGATGTGTACATCGTTTCGCATCATGGGCTGATCAATAGCGGCAGTCCGGCGCTGGTGGATGCGATTGCGCCGCGCGTGGCGATTATGGACAACGGACCACGGAAGGGCGGCGCTCCATCCACGTTCGACACGATTGAGGGTACGTCGAGGCTGGAGGACCTGTGGCAGTTGCATACAGCCGAAGGCAGCGATGCGAAGCACAACGTTGCGGATGCGCACATTGCGAACCTGCCGGGGACGGACCCTGGGAACTATCTGAAGCTGACGGTGGGCCCGGATGGCAGTCTTGCGGTGACGAATTCGCGTACCGGCGAGACCGTCCAATATCCAGCGAAGTAGCACTTTGTGCGGTACCCGACCCACCACGTTAAGAACTCAAATCACTCGCATTTTGGCGACTGGGTGTGCGTGGTAGCTGAAACTGCATCTCATTGATTAGCGGTAGGTGTTTGCCGTGGTATCGGATCGGAGAATGCAGATGAAGTACGGAATCTCGGCACAATCGGCGATTGGGGTTGTTCGGTCTAGGGCTCGCGATAACGACGGGAAACGAGGGAGAAGTTCGGACAAACGGTTTCCGACTGCCCTGGGATTCAGCTTGGCGGTCGCTTTGGTATGGGGAGTTGCAGGCTGCCATAAGACGCCGGCCCAGGATGCTACGGGAAGTTCGGTTGACCAGAATGCCGGCGATCCGGCCGACGCGAATATGGCGCCGCCGGCACAGGTATTGGGACAGAGCGCGCAGAATGCTCCGCAGCAGCAGTCTGAGGATTACACGCCGCAGCAGCAGGCGGCGCCGATCGAGCGGGTGTCGCAGGACTCAGGCCAGCCGGCATCTTACGACAACGGCCAGCCCTCCGGGGATCAGGCTGCCGACCTCTACGCGAGCGATCTAACGGATGAACAGGCCAGCGAGCCGCCTCCGCCGCTGCCGGACTACGACCAGCCGCCGGCGCCCGATCCGGATTATCTTTGGACTCCCGGATATTGGGCGTGGGGGCCGGGAGGATATTACTGGGTTCCCGGTTCCTGGGTAGCGGCGCCGTATATGGGCGCATTGTGGACCCCAGGATATTGGGGATTTGTGGGCGGAAACTATCGCTTTCACCACGGATTCTGGGGGCTGCACATTGGGTTCTATGGCGGCGTCGACTATGGCTTCGGATACACCGGCTATGGATATTACGGCGGGTACTGGAACCACGACCACTTCTTCTACAACACTTCGGTCAACCGCGTGAACGTGAATGTGATCCACAACGTGTATGTGCACAATGTGGTGATCAACAACGTGGTAGTGAACAACCGCATTGTGAACCGCGTGAGCTTCAATGGCGGCCGCGGTGGTGTGCAGGCGCAGCCGAGGGCCGCAGAAGTTGCGGTGCTATCCGAGCGCCGGGTTGCACCGATGCAGTCGCAGGTGCAGGTACAGCGCGAGGCATCGCAGAACAAACAGCAGTTCTTCAGCCAGAACCGAGGACGGCCAGCGGTCGCGGTGAATGCGCGTCCAGTAAGTGCGGACCGTCAAGTGCCAGCTGCGCTGCCGCGAGTTGCGGCTCCAGTGATGCCTGCGGGGGGGCGCGCGAGCCAGGTGGAGTCTCAAGGCAGACAGGGCCAGCCACAGCAGCCACAGCCGCAGTCGCAAATGAGGCCCGGTCAAGGGCAGCCTGAGGTAAGGCCGGGGGAGCCGCAGCCGCCACAGCGACAAGGGCAGCCGCAGGCTGGAACGCGAGGCTTGCAGCCCCAGGTTCAGACCGCACCGCAGGGGAGGCCGTCACAGCCGCAGGACCAGACGAGAGGACTGCGGCCTCAGGTACAGTCGCAGCCCGACGTTAGGCCGTCACAGCCGCAGCCCGGCACCAGAGGACTACAGCCGCAGGTGCGGCAACAGCCGAACGTACCGGCTCGACCAGTCCCGGAGGCTCGTCCCGCTCCTCAGCCACAGTCTCAGCCGCGTCCGGAACAAGTTAGGCCGCAGCCGGTAGCGCCTCGGCCGCAGGCGCAACCTTCTCAGCCACGTCCGCAGCCGCAGGAACGACCGGCGCCAGCGCCGCATCCGCAACCACAGCCGCAGGCACGTCCTGCTCCGCAACCGCAGCATGAGGAGCCTCATCAGGACGACAAGCCTCGCGGCTAATGGTGAGGCGCGAGGCATGTCCGCTTGCTAAGAACTGAACGCGAGTTGGCCGAGCAGGATGGCGTTGAGAGCGATAATGACGGCAACCGTGAGCCAGCCGGCGACGCGCGTGCGCCCTGCGCTGGCGAAGCTGTGCATGACGTCCTTGCGGTTGGTGAGCAGGAGCAGCGGTATGAGCGCGAAGGGCAGAGCGAAGCTGAGGACAACCTGCGAGAGCACCAGGATGCGGAGTGGATCGAGGCCGGTGGCGATGATGGCAATGGCGGGAATGATGGTGATCAACCGGCGCAGGAAGATTGGGAACTTGATGTCGAGGAAACCCTCGATGATGACCTGGCCGGCCATGACGCCGACGGTCGAGGACGACAAACCCGAGCAGAGCAGCGCCACGGCGAAGACGACTGCGGCGGTGCGTCCGAAGAGCGGCCCGAGGGTGTGGTACGCCTCCTGAATGGTGGGCTGGAGGTTGGTTGTGTGAACGAAGGCGACGGCCGCCATCAGGATCATGGCTGAGTTGATGAGCCATGCGCCGTTCATGGCGACAAACACGTCGATGAGTTCGAACTTGAGGAAGCGGCTTAGGATGTCGCGGCGCGGGAACAGTGTCGGCTGATTGCGGGCGGCAAAGCCTCGCAGGGTTTCCTTAGCGGGAAGCTCGGAGCCGGTCAGTTCCTTGAGCCGGGGCTGCACCAGCGCGGAGTGGAGATAAACGACGTGGGGCATGACCGTGGCGCCGAGCATGGCGACCGCGGCGTAGATGCTGTCGTGGAAGTTTTGCGAGGAAGAGCGGTCGAGTGTGGGCAGCAGAGTGTGAATGGTTGCGAGCTTCCAGTCGGGATGAACCAGGAAGACCTCGAAAGCATATGAGACGCCGATGATGGCGACAAAGGCCATGATGCCTCGCTCTAGCCAGCGGAATCCGGCGAGATCGAGCGCGAGGATGGCGAAGACGAGAACAGTGGAGACGAGCGCCGCGACAAGGAGAGACTCTTTGGGCGTGAAGCCGTGGGCATAGAGCAGCGGGCCGAAGAGGAGGTCAAGGCCAATGGCGGCGCCGAGGAATTCTGCGAGGTCGGTGGCAATGGCAGCGATCTCTGCGGCGATCCAGAGACCGATGGTTGTGGGCCGGGAAAAATGCCTGCGGCAGTTCTGCGGCAGGGTGAGGCCGGTGACAATGCCCAGCTTTGCAGACAGATACTGGATGAGCATCGCCATGGCGTTCGACCACAGCAGGACCCAGAGCAGCCGGTAGCCGAACTGGGTGCCCCCCAGGATGTTGGTGGCGAAGTTGCCAGGATCGATGTACGCGACCGATGCGACGAAGGCCGGACCAAAGTAGGACCACATTTCGTTGCGATGGAAGTTAGGCAGGAAGCCGCGCTGCGGAGGAATGCTGGCGGGCGGCGAATCGGGTTCGGTGGGCGATGCCAGGGGGTGAACCTCGATTCCGGCCGGGGCCGTCGATTCGGATCGCATTGGGTGGGGGCCGCGCATTCCGCTCCTGCGTAGGGTCAAGCCAGATGGTGTGACGAGGAGAGCGAGCACTGAGAAAGGCATCCCGGGTGCTCGCAAGAATACAAAATTAGGCTCGCCTGTTATTTAGGTATACCTAAATAACCGAAATGAGTCAAACTAAAACAGGGTACGGGAGATCCTGGCATGCCAGCAGGCCGGCGGGTGAACGGCAACACCGAATCGGTGGATAACTATCTGAAGGCCATCCTGATGCTTGGAGGGCGCGAGGAGAGCCGTGTCACCATCAAGTCGCTGTCGGAACACTTGTGCGTCGCGCCTGCTTCTGTGACGAATATGCTGCAAAAGCTGGCTGCTGCAACGGCTTCGATGGTGGAGTATGAGCGGCATCGCGGGGTGCAACTCTCGCCGGCGGGGAAGCGCCGCGCGCTGGAGATTGTGCGCCATCACCGGCTGATTGAGACGTTTCTCTATGAGGTGCTGGATTACCCGCTCGAAGAGGTGCATGAGGAGGCGGAGCGGCTCGAACACTTCATCTCGGAGCGCTTCGAGGAGCGAATTGCGGCGAAGCTGGGGAACCCCAAGATCGATCCCCACGGGCACTCGATTCCGACCATCGAGGGTGAGATGGCCGCGCGGGAATCAATGCTGCTGGCCGACGTGGTGCGGGACGGGACGTTTGTGATCGACAGTGTGTCGGACCGGGACGCTCATAACCTGCGGTTGATCGAGGCCTGCGGCATTGCGCCGGGCGCGCGGCTAAAGGTGAGGAAGAGCGCGTCCTCGGAGGGCTATTCCGTGAGTGTTGGGCGCTCGTCGAAGGCATTCGATCTGTCTCGCGAGGTCGCGCAGGACGTGAGGATCGTTCGCCTTACGAAGTGAGACTGCCTGCGCGGTCGGAGGCGGCTCATGGAATAATCGTGCTGAGGCCGGATGCCGCTTCTCTGTTTCATCCTTCTTATTTTCGCCGGATCGTTTGTTGCCGGCTTGCTGGGCGCGCTGACTGGTCTTGGCGGCGGGGTGGTGTTGATTCCCCTGCTCACGCTGGCTTTCCATGTCGACATGCGTTATGCGATTGGGGCGTCGCTGATTTCGGTGATTGCGACTTCGTCCGGCGCGGCTGCGGCCTATGTTCGCGAAGGCTATTCGAACGTGCGGATCGGGATGTTTCTCGAGGTTGCCACGACGCTTGGTGCGGTACTTGGAGCATATCTGGCGACACGGGCGCCGACCCGGGCGCTGGCGATGATTTTTGGGGTAGTGCTGATTTACTCGGCTTGGCTGTCGCGCAGCAAAATGGAGGAAGACGCAGCCGCAGTTGTTGAGAACCCGTGGTCGGACAGACTGGGAATGTCGGCTGCGTACCCTGACGGCGCGCACGGGGGCCACACCTCCTACAAGGTGGACCGAATTCCTGCGGGGTTTGCGACGATGTTCGGGGCGGGCGTACTGTCGGGGCTGCTGGGAATCGGATCGGGCGCGGTGAAGGTGCTTGCGATGGACAAGATCATGCGCATTCCTTTCAAGGTCTCGACGACGACGAGCAACTTCATGATTGGCGTGACGGCGGCGGCCAGTGCAGGCATCTACCTTGCCCGAGGGTACGTCAATCCGGGGCTGGCGTTTCCGGTGATGCTTGGCGTGCTGGCGGGTTCCTTACTGGGCGCGAAGATTCTGGTCCACAGCAGGGTTTCGCTGTTGCGAACGATCTTCGCCGTTGTAATTGCGGTGCTCGGTATTGAGATGATCGTGAACGGATGGTTGGGAAAGGTGTGACGATGGATCGGGATCCGACGCTGTCCGCGAACGGCAGTTCTCGTGGAGGAGAAGAACTGAGCCCGCACGCCGTGGCATTCGACGACGCGCGCATGGAGGTGATCATGGGCCGGCTGTTGCAGGTGGGGGTGCTGCTGTCCGCATCCGTGGTGCTGGTGGGTGGTGTGATGTATCTGGCTGCGCACGCCGCGACCCGTGCGAGCTACCGAGTGTTTACTGCCAATCCGATTCAATTGCGTCACCCGGCGGCGCTGCTGCGGGGAATCGCACGTGGCGATGCGTCTGCGATTGTCGAACTCGGAATCCTGCTTTTGGTGGCGACTCCCATCTGCCGGGTGGTCTTTGCGGTGATTGCGTTTGCCATCCAGCGGGACCGGCTGTACGTCACCATTAGTCTGACGGTGCTGGCAGTGTTGTTGCTTGGGATGGTGCGCGGCAGTTGATTGGAAGAAGGGCGGAGTCCCTTGGCGATGCGGGAGAGTTTCTGGCCGCATCCCCCGAAGGTTGACTGGGCGGGCTGGGGGCGGACTGGCACAGAGAGAATGGCGGCCATGCTGAGCATGGCCGCCATTGTTTGAAGTGAAGGTCCAGGGTTGCTGGGCCGGTGTTGCCTTCCCGCCGGTTAGAAGCGGAAGCGACCGTCGAACTGCCAGTCGCGCGGCTGGATGCTCTTGTTCTGACCTGAGATGAGGCCGAAGGCTGAGCTGTCCCAGGTCGAGCTAGACAGGTTGAAGAAGGTGGAGTTGGTTGCGTTGAACACGTCCGCTTCGACCTGGAAGGTCAGGTGGAGGGTGGCGGTTTCACGCACATTGAACGTACGGCTTAGGCCGTACTGGGTATTCCACCAACCGGGTCCGGTAAGGCCGTAAGGAGCGGACCTGGCGGCGTTGCCGAGCTTGAAGGTGGTGTTGGGTTCGGTGGTTCCACCGCAGCTGAACGTGGTGTTCTGCGGAGAAGAATCAGGGCACTCAAAACCGCTGGAACTGATATAGCTGATGCTGTTAAGGTTGCCGGCATTGGCTCCGGGGCCGCGGCCCCATCTGCCGTTGATGCGTGCCTGACTCTTATTGAAGCCGGGGACGTAATCAGGATAGCAAGTTCCCTGGGCAGCAGCGGAGTTGGTCATGCAGCCTCCTCCGTTGGTGACCTGAAGAGGAGTTCCGTCGCGGTACTGGTAGATGCCGGTCAATTGCCAGCCTCCGCCGATGAGCCCTGCGATGCGGTTGGTGGCGAAGAACGCCTGGCCGCGGCCGAAGGGGAAGCGATAAACCCAGGTTAGATTGATAGCATTGGTCTGGTTGGTAGTGCTCAGACCGCGGTCGATCCAACCGGTGCGGTAGTTCTTGGTGAAGTTTCCGTCCTGTGGACCGACGCCATACTGGGTCCGGTGGTTGCCGGTGTCGTCGATCGTCTTTTCTCGGGTGTAGTTGGCGAAGCCGGAGAGGTTGTGCCATGCCCGCTGAATTACAGAGACTTGTAGCGAGTTGTAGTTGGCGTTTCCAGTATCACCCCACAGATCGGTTATTCCTCCAAATTGGGGGAAGGGCCTGAGAGCCTGAAGCTGAGTTGCGCTGGAACCGGCGAACAGCGGGTAGGGAACGGTGCAGCCTGTGGAGCAGCCACCGGTGAGACCACCCTTGTATTGTTCAGCGATGTCCGGCGAAGGTGCGTTGGTCGCGTAACCGCGGCCAGCGCCACCGGGCAGGAAGTGGGTTTGCGAGCCCGAGTAAGCGACTGTCAGAACGGCTTTCTTGTTGATCATCCTCTGGACGGAGAAGTTATAACTGATGAACTGCGGACCGCGGCCGCCATAGTACGGATCGGCAAAATTGACGCCGCCGGGTTGGCAGGAGACGTTGTCCGCCGAGCTGCAGGCGTAGTCGTTCAGATGGTCGGGGAAGTAGCTTGTAAAGTTGTAATCGCCTGTGGTTGAGAGCGGATTCACGTTGACTGAGGGAATCTGCCAGGGGAATATGGCCGACAGGGGGCTGCAGGTCCCGGCGGTTACGCAAGCGATCGTGGGTCCGAGGACGCCATTCACCGCAGTGGGGTTTGTTCCCTGAACAGGAGGCTTGACCGTGGCGTTAGGAAAACTTGCCAGCCCTGGATTTAGGTAAAACCCAGGATCGGCGGTGCTTCCAGACGAGCTCGCACCGGTTGAGATGCCGAACTCGCCGTTGTTTCCGGTGCCTGCAGTTGCCCCTGCATTGCCGCCAACTCCGCCAGCGTGGGTGAGGTTGACGCCAAAGCCGCCAGCGAAGATCGTGGACGGCGTGTAGGCGTAAGCAAAGCCTATGCGCGGCTGCAGGTTCTGGTTATAGGGCTTCACCGGCGTGGTGCAGTGGCAGATGTAGGGCAGGTATGGAGCCGATGTGGAGGAGTTGGGGAAACCTGCGTACTCCAGCACTCCAGGAACGCCTACGATGGGGTTGACGATATGGACATTAAGGAATGCCAGGCGGTCCTTGACCTCATGGTACGGCTGGAGATAGCTATATTTGAGTCCCAGGGTCAGGGTCAGCTTCGGGCTGACCTGCCAGCTATCGTTGATGTAGGGCTCGATCGGCCGGTAGCGAGCTCCGACGTCCTGAATGCTCTGGGTGGAGACGGAGCCGCTATTGACGGCCCCGACCAGAAAGCTGGCGTATGCGTCTCCGTCGACGCCACCGGCGCTGGAGCAGGTGGAGCCAGATGTGCATGGCTGAGTATGGTAGGCGGTGTAGTTCAGGGAAAGGACATTGCTGAAGCCGCCGTAGCCGGCCTTGTTGGTCTCATCCCACTGGACCTGAATGCCGAAGGTGATGTTATGGCGGTTTTTGACCCACTGCAGAGCGTCCTGCAACACAAAAGAGTTGGTTGCAACGGGGCCGGTGTTCGCTGTGGATGCCCAGTTGAACGGAACCGTGGGACCGCTGCCCGCCGAGAAGCTGACTGCGGGCATGCTGGCAGAAGCATTGCCAGCAGGCAGATTGTTGATGCCTGCCTTCGATGCTGTGTACTTTGTCCCCTGCGTCAGAGAGTATCCCTGGCCCCAGTTGCGGCTGTACCCGTATTTGAGGGTGTTGATCAGCGTCTGGGAGACGATGTAGACGTACGAGAAGATGCCCGAAGCGGTCTTCTGATTAGTGAACTGACCGGCCGCGTAGGGGACCGGGAGTTGCACCTGGGTGCTGTAGAAGGGCGCGCCGCCGTAACCCACATTGCCCCCGACTCCCACGAGCGAGAACTTGTTGCGCGAGTTGAGCGTGTAGTCGAGACGGGCGTCGACGCTGTAGTTGTTATTCGCTTGCGGAAGCGATGCCAGGTAGTTGTTGAAAGTGGACAGATTGGTGGGCTGGGGAAGTGCCTGTTGCAGGTAGTTCGAGATGCTGGAGATCTCCGTTGAGGGGATGACGTTGTAGGTCGGCACGCCGTTCAGCAATCCCTGGAAGGGGGGACGCGAACCGAATGAGCCCAGGGTCGGATCCACGATGTTGGCGCCGGCAGTACCCAACACGTCGGTAAAGTTGCCGGTGCGCTCAGCGATAGTTGGGATGGTGATGTATTGCGGCGTATTGCTGATTTTGGTGTAGCGGAATCCCGAATAATCGCCGAAGAAGAAGAGCTTGTCCTTGAAGATGGGGCCGCCAAGAGAAATATCGTACTGGTTCTGGTGTTCGCCAGGCTTGCTGGCGATGCCGCTGGACGAGGGCACCTTGGAGAAGTAACCCCAGGTGTCGAAGTCCGTGTTGCGGATGTAGTCGACGGCGCTGCCGTGGAACTGGTTCCCACCGGCCTTGATGGTGTAGTTGGTGGAACCGGCTCCGCCAAACGATGTGGAGGCGTTGCTGGTCTGTACGGAAAACTGATCGACCGCGTCAACCGACACGGCGTTCGCGACCGGGTTGCTGCTGCCCTGCTGGGCGATGTTGGATACCGGTACGCCCTCAATGTAGTTCTCGTTGAGGTTGGTCTGGCCAGTGCCTCCATAGATACCGGAGTTCCCGTTATTCGCACCGGTTCCATTGTTGTTGGCCGGGTTTTCCTGCACGCCGGGCATCAGGTACTGGAAGGCAGTCGGGTCGCGGGCACCGCCGTTCATCGAGAGCGGGAGCTGCGAATAAAGCTCATTCTCAATGGTGCCACCGAGGGTGGAATCCGTGGTGTTGAGAAACGGCGGAGCGGTAGACACGGTGATCGTGGTGCTTTCACCGCCAACGGCGAGCTTTGGGTTGTAACCGAGCACTGCCGCATTGTCGATGGTGATGTTTTCCTGGAGCAGTCGGTTGAAGCCTTTGGCGACCACCTCGAGATTGTAGGGTCCGGCCTGCAACGGCTGGATCGAATAAGTTCCGGAGTTGCCGGAAACCGCGGTAGTCTGGACCCCGGTATCTGTATTGGTGACAGTGACCTGCGCCTTGGGAACGCCAGCGCCATTGGAGTCGGTGACGGTTCCCTGGATACCGCCGCCGGAAGTGCCCTGAGCTTCAAGCGACGAACTGCCGAACAGTACCAGGCCGCAAAAAACCAACGCGCAGGCGAAGAGTGAGCAGCATTGTGCGAGAAGACGGCGTGAAAGCCCGAGCGGCAAAGACCCAACTGTAGAGTTGCGATACATAGTTTTGCTCCATCTGATTTTTGCGCTGGAAGGTGTTGGGTTTGTATGCCTGTAGTTTCCGGTTGAAAGCATCCCCCAAAAACCTTGCGCCGATGACTTGAAACCTAAAATTGCTGATGAGCCGGAACGCGAAAAAAGTATTTGTTTATGGGGGTGATTGTCAATAAGAAAATGTTTTCCCGTTGAAACGGATTTGCATTGTTCCATCGGCCCTGCAAGGCGATGCCCGAATGAGTTCGAGCGGAACGGTGCGGGGAAGATTTAAGTTTTCAAAGCTTCCTGCAACATGCTACTTTGTTTTTGCCCAGATTCAACACTGAATTTGTTTCCACTGGAAAGTGGCGGCTCCGGTTCGGCCTGTTTAGAACGGCTGAAAACCCATCGTGGGACCGGACGGATGGCACTCTGGAGATCAAGATTTCTACCCAAACACACCTCGAACCGGCCCGGGCAGAAGAACGGGGTGGAGACGCCTCGGTCGAGGTTCGCGCCGGCCGGAGATGCTCCGCGGGGCTTCGCGGGGCGATTTTTGCGGCTCTGGCGGTGATTGCGGGCGCATCCGGTCTGGCCTGGCATGGGACGGGGTGGGGGCAAACCGGGCAGCCTGCGGGGAATTCCACCGCCACGACGGGCCCAGAGGCGCCAACGGCCGCCGAGGCGCAAGCCTCCCAGGGCTCGTCCGCGGCTACACTCCAGGTGTTTTCCCGGCTGACTCTGGTAGATGTGACAGTGAGGGACGCCAAGGGCCAACCGGTCCACGGCCTGAAGGAATCTGACTTCACGATCAAGGAAGATGACAAACCGCAACCGGTGCGGAGCTTCCAGGAGATTCGCGAGGACTTGCCGGTGGCGGCACGTATTCCGCCAAAGCTTCCAGCCAATGTGTACACGAACGATCAGCCTGCCCCGACCACCAGCGCCGTCAATATCCTGCTGCTGGACGCCCTGAACACCCTTCCCGCAGACCAGGTCACCATGCGCCAGGAGTCGATGAAGTACCTGAAGACCATGTCCCCGGGCACGCGCGTCGCCGTTCTAGGTCTGTCGAGCAGCCTGCGCATCCTCCAGGGGTTCACCTCCGATCCCTCCATTCTGATTGCGGCTGTCGACAGCAAGAAGAACCGCGCGCTGCCTTCGCCGTTTATCGACAACGACAGCAGCGGCATCATGGACGATCAGGTTGACTCGCAGTTGGATCTCGAAAACGACGATACCGCAGCCATGCTGCAGCAGTTCGAGAACGAGCTGACCACGACCCAGCAGGACATCCGCAACCGGATGACACTGGAAGCGCTGAATCAAATTGCGGCTTACGTGGCTGGGGTAAAGGGAAGAAAGAACCTGATCTGGTTCACCGAAGGGATGCCGCTGGATATCTTCCCCACTGGAGGCCTGAATGATCTGGAGGGGATAACGGATTACTCCAAGGATCTGCGCAAGACTGCGGACCTGTTGACTACGGCCGAGGTTGCTGTCTACCCGGTAGACGCGCGCAAGTTGTTTACCAATCCAGCTGAGGGCGCCGACCAGCAGCTCAAGACGATCAATAAGAACACGGCAGCCAGAGTTGCGGCGCAACAGCAAGCGTACCAGCAGAAAAAGGGCGGGGAGATGTTGGGGATGGAGGCGGTAGCGGAAGAAACCGGTGGGATCGCGGCCTACAACACCAACGATCTGAAGACGGCTGTAGCCAAAGCCATCGAGAACGGCTCCAACTACTACAGCGTCTCGTACGTTCCTCCCGACCCTCGATACGATGGCCGGTATCACACGATCTCGGTCGAAGTGCACCGGCCCGGCGTCCAACTGTCGTACCGCAGGGGGTATAACGCGGACGACATCCTGCACAACGCGATTACTTCTGAGCTGACGCTTGCGACCACTGCTCCGGAGCCGTACGGAAACAACATGCAGGCCTCCATGGGGCGGGGCGTGCCTACCGCGAGTCAGGTTTTGTTTGACGTTCGCGTGGCGCCTGCCGCGGACCCGGTCAAACCCACCGATCCAGTGCTCGGAACGCTCGATCCCAAACTGGCGGCGAAGCCTTTGGTCCGGTACGACGTTCAGTACCTGGTTCCGGCGAGGCAGATCACCTTTGCCGAAGGTCCGGGTGGAACGCGGAAGTGCACAATCGCGATCGATCTCGCCGCCTACGACGTTTACGGTAAGCTGATCACCGGGCTAAGCCAAACGATCACCTCGTCGCCTTTGACGGCGGAGCAATATCAGAAGTTTTTGCAGAAGCCGTTCCAGCCCTTTCAACAAATCGATTTACCGCCTGGAGAGGTGTTTCTCCGGGTGGGCGTTCTCGACGGCGTGTCCGACAAAGTGGGCACGTTGGAGATTCCCTTGACCGTACCGAAAAAACTGGCCAGACCGGCCAGCCCACCTGGAGGGAAAGGTGGAGCCTAATCTCTCGTCTCCAAGAGGCATACGGGTGCGAAGATTTCTCTTGCAAGTCTCTTCCGCCAAGACGTATTATGCCGCTTATTTTTGGAAACCATTTCCGATGGGAAATCAGCCAGGAAATCAGCCGGCCGATGTGAGCTTTGCTGCTCAGTCTGCCGGACCGCAAATGTACTTATCAAGGATCAGGTGACCCCGATGCTCTTTCGCAAACACATCGTCTCGACGCGAACGCTACTCCAACTGACAGTGGCCATGATCTTCTTCATGGGCGGAGTAGGAGCCGCATTTGCCGGCAATAGTGGCATCGCGCCCTTGCTGGTTCCGTATACCATCAACACGATTGCCGGAACCCCCCAGTACGCCACGGGCCTGACGTCGGTGACGGCTGGCTTTGCCGGAGAAGGCTCGTATGCGACTACGTCGCCCATCCATGGGCCCGGCACCGCGGCATATCTGAGTGGGCCCTTTGGCCAGGCCGTTGACTCGGCCGGCAATGTCTACATTACGGACAGCGGCAATGACGTCATCCGCGAGGTCAATGCCCAAACCGGGCTGATCACCACGATTGCGGGTATCACCCCCAAGGGTTGCAGCGGCCCGTTGTGCACCGTACGCACCACCGGGTGCGCCGACGGCGTTCCTGCCGCTGGGAATGCCATTGCCGGGAGTCTTGCGGGCATAGCCGTGGACTCGTATGGCAACGTCTACTTCGACGATGGCTCGGCGACGGTCTCCGTGATCTACCGCGGCGGGACGCAAGTTGCGAACTTCATCACGCTGGTGAATCCCGGTGGAGTCACGAAGTCCGGCGGCAAGGTATTGCCGGGATACGTATACCACGTTGGCGGTTCGATGAACCTCGCCGCCTGCTCAACTTCGCTGGGCAACGCAGACAATCTGCCTGCGTTCCAGGACACATCCAACCCCGCGGCGGTAGCCGGCTCCCAATTGCATGGTCCCAGCTTTGTTACTCTGGACGGCGCGGGAAACATCTACATTGCGGATACCTCGAACTCGACCGTTCGGGTGATCAACACCCAGGCAACCACTCAGACCTTCTTCCAGTACCAGGTCCAGCCCGGGTATATGAAGGCCATTACCAACTGCAACGCGGCGCTGACGGTGCCGTGTCCAACGGCAACCACGACCAGCACGGCCAATACGGGCATCAACGGCCCGGTGAACGCAATCGTCTTCAACAGCCAGTACAGGGAAGCTTCAGTCGACCAATTTGGCAATATTTATCAGTTGAACGGCACCGGCGGCGGCACCGGCCCTCCGGGAATCTACTCGGCGACGGCATATGCTGGCGGAGCTCCCCTCACTAATCTGCTAACCGCGGAAGCGCCTCTGCTTTCCGGGACCTTCGGCCCGAACGCCATCCCCCCCAACGCGCCCGCGGAGTTGCCACTCACTTACGGCGACTCGTACATCACCATCGGCAACCCGGCTATCACCAGCACACTTCCCGGCAGTTTTCCAGATGTTCTAGCCGTGACCAATGAAGATCTGGACATTCGGCCGAGTTCGCTGCTGCCGGACGTCTTTGGCTCCTTCTGGTTCAATGATAACCATTACCCTGAGCTTGAGCGCATCGACCAGTACACTGGGCTAACCACCGGTATCATCGGGTCGCAGGGCCAAAGGGCAACCGCGTCGGTCACCGGATTGAGCGCGATTTACAATTCGCCGGCCTCGTTCAGCAATCCGTGGCGCTGTGTTTATGGTGCCTCTTCGCACGAATGGACACAAGGCCCAACGACCTTTGATCCAGAGGGCGACGGTTGTCCCGCGATTCTCGCCCTCTACTCTGGCGGCGTTCATCCCACAACCTCGGACGGCCTCGGCAACATCTACCTCGGCGATGGCGGCGAGCATCTGGTTCGCGAGATGCCGCTTGGCAATGTATTCCCAGCAACTGCAGTGGGAGCACTGACACCGTTGCCAACGACCTGCTTCAGCTCTCCTTGCGGAGTGGGCGGAGTTCAGGCCAGCGGCGTGGTTCAGCCGATTCAGGTTCATTTCAATTCGAACAACCCTCCAGTCTTCCTCGCCGGTTCCACAGTTCCGGATGCTCAGATGACTGGGAGTGCGACGACGTCGTTCTCAATCACAGGGGACAGTTCGGATTTCATTATCGACTTAACCGACCCTGAGTTCCCCATGGGCTCTCTGATCAGTTCCAGCACCAAGGGTTACGCGTTCAACGCCACCACGGCCGGTTTCCAGATGTTTCAACCCAATCTGAACCCTGGGGCTGGGGGGGTCATCCCGACCGGGACCTGCACGCAGCTTGGTGCCGCGCCCATCGCGACCGTCGTTACGGACTATGACTGTCTGGTCTATGTCCAATTCAATCCACAAGCGCCGGGAGTCCGGCAGGCGCAGTTGGTAGTCACCACCGCGAATGGATCGATCTATAACTTCCCGCTCTACGGCGTCGGAGTCGGCGCCCAGTTGGCGGTCGATGGCGGAACGGCGCAACCTGTTCCTGCAACCGGCCTCGGCACCACAGCCGGAATCGCCGTCTCATCCACGGGAATCGCCTATATTGCGGATCCGGTCAACAACAGAGTTGTGAGTTGCAACCCTGCCGCAACCTGTGGAGTCCAGAAAACGATTGGGACGGGGCTGAAAGGTCCGATGGGCGTCGCTGTCGACACCGCCAGCAATGTCTACATCTCCGATACCGGCAATAACAGGATTCTCAAGGTAAACCCGGTCGACGGCACGCAGACCGTGCTGGGCAACAATGCCTGGATCTCCGGCGACAGCAGTCCTTACGGAACCGGAACCACGCCACCTGCGCAGTATGCCTTCAATGCGCCGCAAGGTCTGGCCGTCGACGTCTGGAACAATGTTTACGTCGCGGACACCGGCAACTCGGCTGTGGTGGAG
>Ga0302278_10001010_pt1 | contig 35382 bp, 33 predicted proteins | sample III_Bog_N3_2_FD_194543 | JGI IMG/M metagenome (GOLD analysis project Ga0302278, IMG submission 194543) | Peat permafrost microbial communities from Stordalen Mire near Abisko, Sweden - III_Bog_N3_2 | ecosystem: Environmental > Terrestrial > Soil > Wetlands > Peat | place: Sweden: Abisko... | reverse complement strand
AAAGCAGGCGCTACGACTCCTCAACCGGCTCCAGAGCCTCGGATTCGCCGTCCAGATCACGTCCATGGCCGCTTAATGGAGGGTTTGTTTCTTGTTAGATTTATTGGGCGAGATGCATTGCTGCGTATGCCCGCCATGGGCGCCACCGTTCAGCCTCCGCTATCGACTGAGCGCAGGACCCATCTGTCTTCGAGCAGGTTAGGCAACACCTTAACTTCAATTCATTCGATGGAAACGCGTCAGGTTCTCCCAAAGCTCGCATGGCTATGTAATTTGCGGTGCTTTCGTCGATGCCGCAGGTCACTCGCAGATCGGAAACAACCTGTTCCAACGTTCTGCACGAACTGGTCGTTGCAAAGCTGAGACTCCTGCCAAGGGCGGAGGAGCTAAGCTTGCGAATGATGTTGGCGCTCTCGAGGCTGATGCCCGCCTTTGACAGATCAGCATGTGCAAGGTCACCTGGTCGAGGAAACAGATAGTTCAGACCGGGAACCCGAGTATCTACAGGGGTTCCAAATATTTGGACAAGACGGGCCATCAACTCTCTCGGGCCGCTCCTTGTGAGACTTTGTCCAAGAACGGCGAATACCGCTGCCTCGAATCCATCCCATACTCCGGGGACTCTTAGTCCAGGACGGTGTTTGATCAGCGCCCGGAGTTTTGGGTCACATGATAAATGGCCGGCGATCTGAATTGGATCGGCACTCAGATCGAAGATGCGACGGACCCGCTCAACAGCCTGCGCCAACCCTTCGTAACCGGCTGTTTGAAGGTGAACTATAAGCCGGCATTTACCTTGATCCGGTCTGACGGTCAGAATCCCGGCAACGCCCTCGACCTCGATCATTCGCCGGTACGAGTCATCCAAGACGATTTCAACACCGGGAATTGCCCTTGGCTTAAGAAATGCAATCAAGTTTGCCCAATCGAAGGGATCTCTATACGGCAGGCGAACTTTCAGGCCGTTTGAGCGCACCTTGGGATGTGATCCATCCGCGCCATAACGCAGTTCACTGGGAGATTGTCCGGTCGACAAAAGGATCGCATGATTGAACTCGCGAATGCTGTTGAATCCAGAGCCGAAGGCAATTTGGGTCATCGGAAGCCCAGATTCATCGATTAGTTTTTTTGCCAGATGAACCCGATGAGCCGTTGCGATCTTGAGTGGAGAGGCACCAAGATGCTGCACAAAGAGACGGCGCAATTGGCGCGAACCAAGCCCCAATCTGGCCGCCAATGCCTCCACGCTGCCGCCATTTAATGCGCCCTCCAGAATCAGTCGAATTGCCCTCGATACTACTGCGGATGTCCCGAGCCACGCTCCAACTCCGGGAATGGCTTGAGGGCGGCACCTTTTACATGGACGAAACCCGGCCAGCTCAGCGCTCATAACAGAAGCGAACAGGCGAATGTTATTTGGATTGGCATAGGGAGCTGGACATACATTTCTACAGTAGATTCTTGTGGAAGCGGCTCCCGCAAAGAACCGCCCGTCGAAGCGTGAATCCCTGCTGTAAATAGCTTGCAGACAGATGCTGCGGCCTAGGATCGACTCCGGCTCGAGCTCCGCCACTCCGAAGCGGTCCATTTCAAGATCGGTGGTTAGTTCGGGACCGCGCGTCCGCTGAGATTCCATCCACTCATCTGAGCTCATCTCACAAATCCTAAAAGAATGCGTGCAAGGAATATATAAGTAGTGCGGGGGCATTTCGGTCAACATGAGAAGCTGGGATGCCTAGGTGGCCGAAAGTTGCCAGCGTGAAGAGTGTAGTTCCTGCATTCTGAACTCAGCAGCGTATCTAAACTCTCAATCTCACAGGAGATCCCCCCATGGGCGGAATGACACATGAACCTGCACCTGCAAATGGACAGAACCTTAGTGCAAGGTGCAAGACAATGTCTCTCCATGCCGCTTCCCTTTTTCCAATGCTCCTGGTTCTGATTTCTATGACACCTGTCCTTCATTCGCAGACGATGGCTTCGTCAGTGAACACGCCGGCAGCTCCCGAACAGGCACCCGCAGGCACAAGCACGGACTTCTTCGTAATGTTTGGCTCTGACTTCGACCGCCCTGGGCTTCTGCCCCGGGCTAACTACAATATCGGCATCGGTCATACCTTCGGGTTCTTGAAAAAGGATCCGATTGGAGATGAGTTGACCTTCGGTTATACCTATGAGAATGCTGGAATCCATGGGTTCTTCCACACCGGAAATGGAGAGCACACAGAGTCCGCAGGAGTTATGAAGAACTTCTCGTTACCCAAGACAAAGACCTGGACCGGCTACACATGGATACAAAGCGGCATAACAAGTTTTACCGGCAATACCCAGGTTCAAAATAGACTGGATAGCGGAGTATCGCTGGGAGCAGTTGTTCACTTCAACAACAAGAACTCACTCTGGCTGCAAGAGAGTTACAGCAAAGTCGTCACAGTCCCTTGGTACACGACTTCGTCCATTGGTTACACCTGGAGCTGGTGAAGAATTCTCTCTCTGCAAAATACAAATACTAAGTTTCCGGAATTTGTTCTCTGAACCTGTAACCGACGTAAGCGTCCGTAAGCAAGTACTGTGGATTGCGCGGATCGTCTTCTATCTTCTTTCGGAGTTGGCGGACAAAGGTTCGCAGATACTCAAGCTCGTTTCCGTATTCAGGTCCCCACACCGACTTCAGCAGGCGGGCATGGGGGATGGGTTCACCTGCATGCAGCATTAGATAATGCAGAACCTCGAATTCCTTTGGTGTAAGATGGATCGAGCGTCCACGCTTCTGCACTCTATACTTCACAGGGTCAAGCTCAAGCTCGCCCTGACAAATCGGTGAATCGCGATTTGCATCCTTCGCACTTCGCCTTCGTACAGCCGAACGCAATCGCGCCGTCAGTTCGCGGACTTGAAATGGCTTGGTGATGTAATCGTCCGCGCCGGCATCGAGCGCCAGCACTTTGTCGTCTTCGCTGTCCATAACACTCAACATTAAGATGGGTAGGCGCGCCACCGCGCGACGAATGCATCGGCAAGCTTCCACCCCCCCCATGCCCGGCATATCGACATCCAGCAGGACGGCATCGAACCAATTTACACGGCAAAGCGAGAGGGCCTCCTCACCTCGGGCTGCTTCGACAATTGTGAAGCCCATTCCCGATAAGGTCACGCGCAGTGCCCGGCGGGTCGAACTGTCATCGTCCACCACAAGAATCGTGCCCTGGCCCTCGGTCGAGTGCTCGGTTTTCAAAGGGTCCTCCTTGCGTCTGCCGGCAGGGAAAGAAAGAATGTGGTTCCTTCCTTTTCGTCGCTGATGGCCCACACATGCCCGTGATGGGCCTCCGCGGCTTTCCTCACGACAGAGAGCCCGATTCCTGTGCCCGGAACGGAATCCTTCAGGTCTGGAGAACGGTAAAATCGGTCGAATATCCGTTCCCGGTCCTCAATCCGAATCGTCGAACCAAAGTTATGGACTGAGATGAGAACCTCCGAGCGATTCTTCCGTGTGGCAATCTCAATGGGCGTGTTGGGCGTCGAATACTTTCGCGCGTTATCGATGTATTGGGCCAGGATCATCTCAAGCAACGCACGATCTACATTGACCGCCAAACCAGGATCTTCCATCACCACCTGAACCCTCGCCCTTTCCGACTTCTCAGGATGCGCAGCCAGCACATCGAAAACTAGATTCTGTACATTCACACTTTCCGTATTCAGCCCAGCTCTTTTCGCTTCGAGTTTTGCCGTCTGAAGCAACCGTGTGCACAGCTTATTCAAGCGGACTGCCTCGCCATCGATTAGCATCACCAAGTCTCGTTGCGAATCAGTCAACTCTCCGAGAGCAAGCAATCCTGAACTTGCGGTCTGCACTGCGGTCAAAGGCGTCTTCAATTCATGCGCCAATGCATCCATGACCGCTGCGCGCAATTGCTCGCCTTTACTGGCATTCTCAGCCCTTTCTTCTTTTTCGATCCATTGATGACGATCGATGGCAATGGCGGCAAGAGTCGCGAGCGCATCGATCAACAGTGAACTGAGGTCTCCGCGCACCACGAGCGCTCCCACTGGCGTCGATCCAGCAAGTAGCACACGCTCCGCGGTGTGCGATTGCGCGTCATCTTTTGCGGTGCCGCGAAGATAGCATTCCTTGGCTATGTCTTCCTCGTCCGCGTTCCAATCGCCCGCCCTGTCCTGGCGACCCAAAACCATATCGAATACGGCGATTGCGTGCGTACCAAATATTCTCTGAATCAAGACCACCAACTGCGGGCCGGGCTCCTGCCTCATATCCAACAGAAGTGAGTTTCGGCTTAACTCGTAGAGCTTTTCCATCTCCAACCGGTGAATTGCCGCGTCTTCAGCGCTTCTGCGCTCTCGTGCAGAAAGCCTGCTTATGACGAGCGCCGTCAGCACAAACGTTCCCATGGACACCCAGTCCTGTGGGTCGTCGATATTGAAAGTGAAAATGGGAGGGGTAAAATAATAATCCAGACAGGCCATCGCCGCTAAAGAGGTGAGTGTTGCCGGCCAGAAGCCACTTAGCGTCGCCACTGCAACCACAACAAGCAGATAGAGAAAGCCCATCGTCATCAGATGAACCTGGAAGGCGACTCCGTAAAACGTTAGGAACCCCAGTCCGGCGAATCCAGCGAACCACCGCCCTAGAACACGAAGTCTTGCCATCGGCTCATCCCATCTTGAGACAGTTAGGTCATTCATCTGAATTGCAGATTGCCCGATAGCGATTGTCCCGGTCATTTGATAGAGCGTATCTTGCAATAAGTAAAGAATCTATAAAGAATGAATCAATTTAACATGAGAGGATTGTAGGGAGCCTATGATCCTGCTCGGCTCCCTACCTCACTTCTTTCCATCTCGATACTACTGCCATCCGGTTCATACACGGCAAGTCATTCCGCGTTTACGGGAGCACCCTGATCCGCCATCCGGCTGTACTTTGCTTCAAGCGCTTTGTTCTCAGATGCCTTGTAGATGTAGTACTCGTATAGGTTGCGCGCCGAGTCTACGGGCCGTGGATACTTCGCAAGAGTGCTCACGATGGGCTGGTTGCTCCTCCGATCCCACTCAATCTTCTCTTGTGCGGCAAGCTGCGCATACCGATTCTGCTCCTGCCCATAGTAGCCGGCAAGAGCCTTATATTGCTCGGGGGCGTGCGCGTTGAGCGCCAACTCCTTCACTTGCGCCTGAGTGTAATGGGCGTCAGTCTGCGCTGAAGACGTCGCGCCTTGTGCGAAACCAACACCGGTGAAAGCGATCGACACGATACAGGTTGCTATCAGATTCCGGGTCATGATTTTTTCCTCCCATGCTTAGTATTGAATTAAGAACATGATGGCCGCATGAAGAGAACCATTCGAACGACATAAAACTTGCTTACTGAGTAAGTTAAAGTCGCATCGCTATTTATTTATGCCGCTTGCCCTCTAGATATAAAGAAAATATGAGGACTCGCGTCTGCTCAGCTGTATGTATACAGCTAGGCAAGCACGAAGGTAGCTTATCCTATAACCTACAAACCACAGCCAGCGAATGCCAACACCCTCGAGCCTATTTGGAGGCCAGACGGGCACCGTAGTTTGAGTGTGAAACGGTTGGTCAAGCCCATTTCTTAGTAATAGATATCCCTCATGGAACGCGCGTCCCTGACCATTGCAAGGAACCTGCCGGCCAACTCGCGAATTCGATCCACCTGGCGAAAATGCAGTGCCTCCTTTGGCAGCAACTGTCCTCCCAGACCGATGGCGGTCGCGCCGGCGAGAATGAAGTCGCCCGCTGTCGTCTGGTTCACACCGCCCGTAGCGATTAATGGAATTTGCGGCAGGGGAACCTTGAGAGCACGAACATATTGGGTTCCGCCTATATGGCCAGTCGGGAAGATCTTGACAAGGTCCGCGCCGGCCTTCCAGGCTGCAATCACTTCGGTCGGTGTCAGAGCTCCTGGAAGCACAACGACGTTAATAGTGTTTGCATAGGCCACCACCTCGGGCACAAACCCAGGACTGGTTAAAAATCTGGCTCCTGCTTCCACGCAAGTGCGTGCGGTCTCTTCATCCAATACCGTGCCGGCGCCAACGGCCATGTCCGGGTACCGCGTAACCAGGTCGTTGATAACATCCAGCGCGCCTGGCACGGTCATTGTAATCTCAACAACTGGAATTCCAGCAGAGTAGACAGTCTCTGCTGCAAACCGCGCCAACTCCCGCGACGATACACGCACCGAGGGCAGAATGCCTGACTCCTCAATGCGGGCTCTAACTTCGTGTCTCTTCATCGATTGGCCTCTTCGCACCTGTGAATCGGATAGACTCGCCACCCGTTCGTCACAACAGAAGTGGCTGTCATTGAATCTCTTCTCTGCCCACGGCGAGGTTCAATTGGCCGGCAGACGTCAAATACGCGCCGATCAGTTGGGCATAGGCCAGTTGCACCTGGCGGTAGTCGCTTTGCGCATTGAGGAAGTCCATCAGCGAGGCGCCACCGTGCTCGTAGGCAAAAGTGACCGTTTCGCGCACGCGCAGGGCCTGGTCGTTGTACTTCGTTTTGTACGGTTTGAGCAGCTCTATGTTGCTGCGTATCAGTTCATAGGCCGTATCCACGTCGCTGAAAACCTGCGCCTTCGCGGCCTCTTCAGCTTGCTGGCTGCGGTCGATATCGATCAGCGTGCGCTTCTTCTCGCCCTGGTTCTTGTCGAATATGCGTAGTGGAATGCTTACGCTGGCACCGATCGTCTCAGAGCCATTGGGATTGTTCGTAGAGGAGTTATTTGTGAACCAGCCTCCGAAGGTCGGATCGGTAGAGCCGTCTGCTTCAGCCAGCTTGTGGTTCGTCACGGACTGTTGAACCGTTTGCAGGGCCGCCAGCAGGTCGGGCCGCGCCGCCAGAGCGGCATCGTGGTAGGTTTCTAAAGGCTGCAAGGCATCGCTGAAATCGAATGGACCTGTGACGCCGAACTGGTCAACCGGGGTGCGGTCGTTCAGCATCTGCAAAAGCTGGATTTTGGCGGTACGCAGGTTAACAATCGCCGTTTCGATCTCCGACTCGTATTGCACTCGCAGCAATTCGATGCGATCAAGGTCGATCTGCGCCAGGTCGCCAGCCTTGAAGCGGGCGCGACTGATTTCGATGATCTTGTCGTAGTATTCAAGGTCCGCTTTCGCCAGGTCGAGAATATATTTCGCCTGGAGCGTTCCAACAAACGCCGCGCGAAGAGCAAACACCATGTTCCGTTCCAAGTCTTCATGCTGGGATTGCGTGATGTGTGTGCCTTCCTGAGCGCTCTCCAGGCGCAGTTCGCGTTTATGTCTGCGCTCGTGCAGGTAACTGAAGTTTGGCTGCTCCGTAGTTCCTTTAAAGGGAGTCCAGACCCCGCTTTTGGGCGCGGCTTGGTTGCCATCGACCGATAGTGTGAACTGCGGATTGGGACGGAGAAAGGCTGTGATCTCCTCCGCCCGCATCTCGTCCACGTTGTCGGCGTCGGCCTTCAATGCCGGATTGACTGCTTCGAACTTCGCCTTGACCTGGTCCCAGGTAAGCGGTTGCTGTGCCTTGGCCGGCACTCCAAGGAGTGCAATGGCCAGAGCGCAAAACCAGATGCGCTGTGCAAGGGTGTGTATGGGGCTAAGCTTCAAAGGCCACCTCCGGTTTCGGGAGCACATCCCCTTCTCGCGCAATCCAAACGTACAGCGTGGGCAGAAGGAAAATGCTCAACAGGAGGTCGGACATCAATCCTCCTACAATGACGATGGCGAATGGCCGCTGCGAGTCGGAACCGATTGCATGGGACATCGCGGCGGGAAGCAGACCCAGTGTAGCCACCAGCATCGTCATCATGATGGGGCGAAGCCTAAGTACGGCGCCTTCGATTGCAGCACCTTCCGGTGTGTAACCTCGGGCTCGAAGCTGATTGATGTATTCAAGCATGATGACACCCGTTTGAACCGAAACTCCAAAGAGCGCCAAAAAGCCGACTCCGGAAGATACGCTGAAAAATGTCCCAGTCACAAGGAGCGCGAGCAAGCCTCCAACGCGAGCCATGGCCACGTTAAGCAGAATCAGCAGCGCCCATTTGAAGGAACGAAACATGGAGTAGAGAATGATGAATATCAAAAAGACCGTCAGGGGCAGGATCAAAAGCAGTCTTTTTTCGGCTCGCGTCTCGCTATCGTATTCTCCAGACCATTCGAGGTGATAGCCATGCGGCAACTGCACATTCTTGGCGATCTTATCGATAGCTTCCTTGACCGTGGTTCCCAGATCGCGCCCGCGAACCTCAAAGCGGATTGCCACATAGCGGGAACCTCCTTCCCGGTAAATGTCGTAAGCATCATCGCGGACCTGGACTTTGGTCAACTGAGCCAGCGAAACTCGTTCTCCCGAGGGAGAGAGCAGTCGAATGTTCTGAATCGCTTCCCTGGTATCGCGATATGGCTTCTGGTAGCGCACCACTACGTTGTAGACTGCCTCTCCCTGAAGGACCTGGCTGACGGGGTTACCACCGATTGCGGTCTGGACGGCATCTTGTATATCGGCCACATTGATGCCAAAGCGCGCGGCCGCTAACCGGTCAACGGTGAGATCGATATTCGGCTGGCCCGTATCGCGTTGAATTCCCAAATCCTTGACCCCGTCAATTTTGGCCATAACGTCTTTGATCGCTCCGCCCTTCTCCTCGAGAACGTCCAGGTCCGGACCGTACAACTTGGCACAGAGTCCGCCCTTCGTGCCTGTCATCGTTTCATCCACGTTGTCTTCAATGGGCTGGGAGAAATTCCAGAAGGCCCCTGGGTGTTTCTCCACTTCGCGATCCATCGCGGCGATTAACTCATCCTTGTTCTGGTGAAAAATGGGTCGCCATTGCTCTTTGGGCTTCAAGTCGATGAAGTATTCCGTGTTACCAAATCCTCCCGTGTCGGTTCCATCGTCAGGCGCTCCAGATTGCGAGACGACCTTGGTCACTTCGGGAAACGAGGCGAAGATATAACGGTTTTGCTCGGCGAAGCGCGTACCTTCCGTCTCGCCTACGCTGTTCGCCATTGCACCTCGCGCCCAGATGGCACCCTCGTCCAAGTGGGGCAGAAACTCTGAGCCAATCACACCGCTGAATGTCAGGAAGAGAGCGATAACCAACGAAGCTACGCCAACGCCAACGGTGATCCAGCGATTTTCAATTGCTGACTTCACCACGCCCCGGTACTGGTCCTTCAGGAATTCCATAACTGGGTTGCGCCATTCCTTAACACCATTCGGGAATAGCAGGGCTGCAAGCACCGGGACGAGGAAAATGGAAAATACAATTGCGCCTAGTAGTGCGAAGGCAACAGTCCAGGCCATCGGCCGGAACAAACGCCCTTCGACTCGCTGGAGTGTAAAGATCGGCATGTAGGCGGTGATGATGATCGCGATTGCGTAGAAAACAGGCCTTTGGACCTCATGAGATGCGTCACGGATCATCTCTACCGGTGTTTTCACGCGCATCGTGATCCGACCCACTTCCGGTGAGTCGTTCTCTCTATGATGGCCCAAGTGTCTCATGATGTTTTCCATCATCACGACCGCGCCGTCAACGACCATTCCGAAATCGAGCGCACCAAGCGAAATCAGGTTTGCTGGGATATGGCTGAGGTTGAGAAATATGGATGCAAAGAGCAAGGAAAACGGAATGGTGATGGCAACGATCAAGGCGCCGCGAACATTGCCTAGAAAGAAAAACAGAATGATTGTTACCAGAATCATTCCCTCGGCGAGGTTGTGCAACACCGTGTGCAGCGTGTAGTGAAGCAGGTCGCTGCGGTCGAGCATGGGAATGACCTTCACCCCTTCGGGGAGGATGTGATTGTTGAGCTCGTCTACCTTCTGGTGAATCCCTTCGATCGTCGGGCCTTCTTCTGCCCCCTTGCGCATGAGCACGCCACCCTGAATAACGTCGGGCTCATCCACAATGACGCCATCCGGACGATGATCGGCTCTGGCCATGTGACCCAGCCGAATTCTTGGGCCCCATTCAACGACGGCGATGTCCTTTACGCGAACAGGAGCCCCATTCGAAGTCGTCAGCACGGTGTTCTCGATATCCTGGACATTTTTGAAGAGTCCGAGCGCGCGGACGTTCAGTTGCTGCAAGCCCTCTTCGACGAAGCTGCCGCCAGCGTTCACATTGTTAATTGAAAGTTGGTTCTCCACCTGGCTGATGCTCAAGCCGTAGGAGATGAGCTTATTCGGGTCGACGCGTACCTGGTATTCGCGCGCGGTGCCGCCGAAATCGCTCACATCCACCACGTTCGGGACTTTTCTGAATTCCTTGTAAAGAGTCCAGTCTTCGATGCTCCTCAAATTCATCAAGTCATACGCTGGGTTGCTACTCCGGATGGTGTACCAATAAATCTGGCCGGTCAAGCTCCAGTCCGTACCGATTTGAGGCTGCACGCCTGCCGGCACACTGACCTGCGTGAGCCTTTCGAGTACTTTCGCTCGGTTCCATTCGTTGACCGATTGGTCGTCGAAGATCAACGTGATCAAAGAAAGACCGAAGATTGATTCCGACCTCACCGTCGTAAGATGAGGAATTCCAAACACCTGAATTTCGACTGGAACCGATACTTGCTGTTCCATTTCCTCTGCGGAATGTCCCGGCCACTGGCTGATGACATTCACGTAATTATCGGCAATGTCCGGATAGACCTCGACGGGCATGTTGTGAAACGACACTGCGCCCCAGCCGAGCAAAAGCAACCCAATCGCCAGCACCACGTACCGGTTATTGAGAGAAAAATCTACAAGATTGCGAATCATGAATTCTTCCTCAGGCCTCGAAGTTGAGCGTTATTCATTGTCGATTACATTTTGGAGATTGATCGCGTTTGTCACCACCTGCTGGCCAGGCTGCAACCCGGATAGAATCTCCTGCATATTGTTCGGCAACTGTTCGCCACTGACGACCAGGATTCGCTTAAACTTCTCTTGCGCTGGGACGTAGACCCAATCGCGGTCGTGCAGATGCACAATCGCGGACGCCGGAACAGACGCGTAAGTCCGCTTCTCCTTTCCGAACAAAGTGGCCGTGCCGTACATGCCCGGCCTCATCATCTCGCCCGGATTCGGCAATTCGATACGGACCTTCGCTGTGCGGATATTCGGATCGAGAATCGAGCCAATGTTGCTGATCGTTCCCTTGAGAACCTTGTCCGGATAGGCGTTCAGCTTGATGTCGGCCGGTTGCCCGACGCGCACGTTGGCCATGTCGCTTTCGTAGACGTCACAGACGACCCACACGGAAGTCAGGTCCGAAATGGTGAATGGGCTCGGCGTAGAGTAGGCCTGAACCGCCGCCCCGTTCGTCACTTGCTGATCGGTGATCACGCCGGAAACCGGAGCGACAATATCGACAAGGCCCTTCGGGTCATTGGGATCGCTGCCAAGAAGATGAAGGTGCTCCGTTGCTGTATCCAGTGTGGTCTTGGCGTCGTCCTCAGTGTCTTGCGCCACCTCCAGGTCTCCCATCGCTATGGCTCCGTGCTCGTAAAGCTGCTTCGCTCGATCCAATTGCTTCCGCGCAAGAAGCTCATCGGAGATGGCCTTTCGGTAGGCGTCGAATCCTCCTGAGATATCGTCGCTGCGAACACGCAGCAAGAGCTGGCCCTTCTTTACCGTGTCGCCGAGGCGAGCACGGATGTCCACAATACGCCCGGAGGCAAGCGAAATCACCGGAACATTGCGCGAGATGTCCGGAATGACAGTGCCGGTCACGAACAGTTGCGACGGGGCTTGGTATTCGGTTGCCGTTACGATCGGATACTGCTCAGGATGCTCGACCGCGAAGAAGGCGACATCTACGCCGGAAATCACCTTGGCGGCTGGCGGCGCCTCTGCGGCGGAAACATCTTTGTCGCTTTTGCAGGCACAGATCGCGAAACACGCTCCCAGTAACATCGAGAGCAGGACCAGCCCCAAGCCTCTGTTTTTCATTTGATTCTTTGCACCCATTTGTTTTTTCTCGACCGTTCAAAGACGTGACTGTCCATCACCCTTGGCGTCGTGCCAGGCGGATGCCGCAGTGTGGTGTCTGTCGCTATCCCTGAGCAGCACCAAAAGGCACAAGCTACCCCGGTGCTGCTCATTCAGGGAGTGTGTCCGCCGCGCTCACCGCGCCCGGCCCCACACCCAGGGTCTAGAACCGGACCATGATCGCGACCGTGCTGACTGTCTGGTTGGTGCGCAGGTCAGGCCACCAGAGTGCGGTAGCGGGATCGGCGCCAACCCCGGCGCAAGCTTGCGCAGCAGCCACCGTGTTGCCATACCCATACCCGGAATCGCCACCGCTTGCGCATTGATAGTGGGCCGCGTTTCCGTTGTTGCCGCCAGGAGGCGTGATACCGCGACGGCCCGTCCAGTAGGGTGTATCCGAATAGCGATAGCCAGTCTCCAATCGCATGGTGATGAACTGCGCCGGCATGTAGTCCAGGGTGACGGTTCCGTCGTGCATCTGGGCGCGATCACCTGCGTTTTCGGTATAGTACGGGGTGCCCGTGATAGCCGTTGCACCGTTGATGGGAGGAAGCAGCGTGAGGTAACGGCCGGGGTTGTTCATCAAACCGCCACCGAGTGTTACCGCGAACACGTCCTTGTCGAACCATGTGCGCAGATAAGCCATTGTGCCGATGAACATTTGCTTGGGCTTGCCGTCCTTGCTGCTGTGGCAGTTTACGCCGCCCGTGTAGGAATCGGCGGTGCCCATCTCTGGGGAGAGGCCATGGGGATCGTAGTACCCGACCGCCGGGCCACCGCCGTACTCGCAGCCTGCATCGGCGGTGAGCGTCGCGGCAATTTTGTCCAACATGTTCTTGGGGTTGTCGTAGAACTTGTACTGCACGCTGTAGTCGGCATGGACGCGTGAGCGACCGGGGTAGCCGGCATCGTCCTCACCCATTCCGTAGTTGTTAAAGACGACATCCAGTTTATTCGTGGGGCGCCAGAGAATCTGTCCGCCTAACCCGCCATGGCCATTGTAACGGGCGTACGATTGCCATCCATTGATGATCCACGGTTCAATCTTCAGCTTCGCGGTTGGAAAGTACTGAATGCGCAGGCCGTTGAAGAACCAGGGCGTGTTGGACGAGACAAACGAAGGCTGATAGGTCCAGTTGTCGAAGTTGTAGTAGCTGAAGAGGCCGATGTAGGAAACGAAGATTCCGGCGTCAACGTTGAGGCCATGGCTCACATCCCAGTGGTACCCTCCCCATGCCTCAGAGACATATTTATATGCGTTGGCCAGATCCCACTGGCCGCGATTCGGGCTACCGTCGTTACGAACGGTGGTCGTCGCGAACAGGCCATCCATAGTCAGGATGCGACCACGCACATTTTGAATGCGGATATCGCCGCCGGCGCTGATCTGCTCAAGCTGCCACTCATCCGACCGAAAAGTCTCCGTCGATCCACCAAGGCTGTCATCTTCGGGGTGGTTGTAGTCGAGAGTGTAATTCGCGTCGGCCCGGAACTCCGGCGTGAAGTACTTGGTGGCCATGGGACTGTCCACGTTATGACCGCCGCTGTTTAGCCACGTCCAGTCGCCAGGGAATGGCGCCTCCTTGGTCGTTGTTTCCGCAGAAATCTCTGGTGGGGCGGGAGCCGCGGCCGCTGGAGGCGCAGGCGCGGCCTGCATCTCCACCGCAGATGAGTTGCCATCTACGGCAGTTCCCTCCGATGAGCGGAGTGCATTAGCGTCCCGTTCCGCACTGGCGGCATCGTCTGAACCGCTGCGCGCTTTGAGTTCGGCTTCGAGTTGAGAAATGCGAGCTTTCATCTCGGCAAGCTCTTTGATAACGGCGTCACTATTGAGTGGTATCGTCACAGAACTAGATGCTGACGATGAAGCGGTTGTTGCGGCGGTTGTCGCGCCAGACACGGCAGCGACGGCGGCAGCAGACGGATCAACCGGCTCCGTGCCGGTTGCCGAAGCGAGCAACAGATTGGGCAGTGCCGCAACTTTCGCGGCGCTGGCGAGCGATGCAAATTCGACCTTGCCTGGCTTGGCAGTCGTGCCCTGGGCGTGGCAAAGAGCCTGCCCTCCAATTCCCGAGATCGAAATTCCTGTCAACAGGGCCATCCTAAAATTACTCTTCATCGGTTTCTGACCTCCACGACGTCAAGCGTCGGCGGGCTAAAAAAGCGTTGGCTCTCAACGAGGGATAACTAACTTGCCCCTCATTCCAAGTCTTATCCGAAGCGGCATAAAGAAATTACAAGGAATATGCAATGTTTCCCTTAACACTTCTTGGCGATGCAAGCAATGGCGCGAAGAATCTCTAGCGCCACTTGAAGGCTTTCACCGAGTGGCGTTGTGTGACAGATTGACAAGTTATTCTTCGAGTATTTCTCGATCGGCATGAGTGCCGCATGAAGAGTTCGACAAAATCGCATGGAGAATTTATCCGAGATTCTTGCCTGGCAATTTGCGGCCGGACGTTGGAACTCCTTTGTTCATAGGCTCACCCGGCCATTGGTGACGGTTCCATGCTCAAGCTCCAGGCGAGAATTATTTCAATCGATATGGGTGCTGACGGGACAATTGCGTATATGCGTCTAATGATGTTATAAGTACCGGATAAGTATTTAGTGAGTAAGTTATGAATGCCGAAATTATCTTCGCAGTTCCATCACCGCGCCATATGTGACCATTCCACCCTGCTGGCTGGCCAGGGATTTTCCGGTCCTTAGTTAATCTTTATTCCATCCGGGATATTATCTGGATTGATATTGTCGGACCCGGGACAGATTTCCTTCCGGAGAAATTAGGCAGGTTGGATCTGAGGTGTTTCCTAATCTGCCATAGACCATCCAGATTGAAGCCGCAACCGATCAATCTTGAATAGGGAGGTTGCGAGGCGAGTCGAGGGGGCGGTTAAATGGTGAGGCGGCCGTATTTGGGAGATCGGAGAGTTGCATGAGAGAAGCATGTTTCAAATTCGCAGTCTTCGCGTTGATGCTTATCGATGCCGCAACGTGCGGTGCTGCGAACCCGATATGGCAGGTTCATCAGGTTCCCGACCCGGATGGCGTTTACTATGTGGGCCCAGAGGTTACTGCACCCAAGCTGGTTCGCACCGTGTATGTACCATACCCCGATGGCCCTTCTGGCAGGAGCGTGCAAGGGATGACAGTGCTGGCCATGGTCATCCGAGCCGACGGAATTCCGGCTCCGATCCAAGTTCTGCGCAGCCACGGCGATACATATGATCGACTAGCCATTGCCGCAGTTAAGCAGTCAAAGTTTGAGGCCGGGAGATTGGGAGATCAGGCTGTTCCCGTCTGGATCGATGTGCGGGTTGTTTTCCACGCGAACCGGACCCAGGCGACCCCTCAAGTTCTGATCGCGGAAAGGGATTTGCCGCCTCCAGATGAGGCCCAGTTTAAAGACAAGAAGCACAGACCTCTGCCGTATACAGAACCCATTCCAATTCATACGGTGGATGCCGATTTCGTTGATCCGTTCGTGACCCACCCTTACGTGCAGGCCGCTGTCGTCTCGGTATTGGTGGGAGTCGATGGATTTCCAAAGGATGTCCATATTGCGCGCGGTCTCGGGTTTGGACTGGACAAGAAGGCGGAGGCCGCAGTGTGGCGTTACAAGTTCTTACCAGCCACCGAGAAGGGCAAACCCATTGCCGCAGGGAGAGAAGTCACAGTCAGTTTCGCTAAGTTTTGATTCGTGAGCTTCGCGGCGTTCTGCGAAATGCGGGGGGAGAAGTCAACTAATTTTCCTTCTTGATCGCATCGATCGTCTCCGTGCGTTGCGCAAGTTCAGTCAAGGCGCATGCTCTGCATGCGGCGGTTCTTCGGGGCTTGGTTGGGGATTACAACTCGCTGACAGGCATGATCAAATTCAGCAGACCAAGGATTCCCGGAAGCCCAAGGTCAGGTTTGCACCGATTAAGCCTATGGGAGGCGCGCCGTCAAGACAGTCACGCTGTGCCCAATTCGCGCCAGTTCGCGCACGAGTTGATTCAGGCAGGTTTCGCCACCACTAATTTCCGGGAAAAAGCATCGGATTACGGCGAGCACAGCAACGCTGGGTTCATGGACGAGCATTGGCGATTCCGTAAGGTCCGAAGATTATAAATTTCTTCATGAGGACTTAATCGCCTTAATCCGGACAGACACCACAACGGCGTGTATGGAAGTTGGCGACAATATTCGCAACATGCCAGTTGCTCGCGTCTGGTAAACTCGATTTGGTACTCTGCAACGGGCCATACTGCGGTGTCCAGATAGATGGGTTGTGACAGCAGCATCGCTTGCAGGGGTAGCTCAATTCCCAGGTCATGGGTCGATTCAAGTGACGACGAGATGCTCACACCCGAAGCCCGAAAACAATGGCTGCGCGGCGGAAGCAACGATGTCGTTCTACAATATGAAGAAGTAGAAGACGTAGTCCTGCAACATGCGGAGAGGTGGCAGAGTGGTTGAATGCACCCGCCTCGAAAGCGGACGAAGCTGAAAGGCTTCCGGGAGTTCGAATCTCCCCCTCTCCGCCATACTTTCCTACCGGTCCTCGGAACAGGGACCACATCAATTCTAGGCGATACACGTATGATTCCAGATGTCTTATACTACAAAATCGGACGACCATGCAGTAAAGAGAATGTCTGTTTTTTGGGGGGGATGGGGGTATAGGTACAAATTCGTCACTTTTCTGACGTTCTTGAAACGGCGGAGAGTGGTAAATCGGGTGCCGAATGGCGCATTTTTGCATGCTTTGCATTCACTCTTGAAACGATGATGCGCCAGTGAAGGCTAATAATCTGCACATGCGGGTTGTATCAACCGGTGCGACGCCAATAAGAGCACTTTGAATCGACCGCAATCAACGGATCTTCAATCTGCCGCTCGGAGCGAAACTCATCGACGGCCTTTCGGCAATAGGTCCAGGAATCCTCACCATAATCGTCCAGGATGACGAATCCGCCTATCGAGAGCCGATTGTGTTGAATGTAGCATAAAGCCCGATCTTGAAGCGGGGGTGCGTCACGACAGGAGGCCGGCTGCACCGGTTGGACCGGATTGCGTGGCTGCCTTGCGACCGGTAGTTATTTCGTGGGCCATTCTTCAACAATGATTCCGAGATCGTTGAGCTTTTGGATGGCGGTTTCGACATTGCGACGGACCTTGGGGCGGTCTTTTCGGGCTGCTAGGGGCGACTCCGCCACGGCGATTACGCGGCCATAGCGCCATGCGCCGGGAGGCAGGGCGATGAGGGCTTCGGCCAGGTCGGCGGGGCGCAACTGAATCTCCTGGCGGCGGGCGGCCTCAGGCCGCAGCATGCTTCCCTGCCCCAGGGTGCTGGTGTTGGCGTCGACGAGGGTGATGCGCAGATTGAGCGAATCGGCGTCGACGGAAAGGAAGGGATTGGCCCATGCGCTGGGCTCATGGACGTCGACATAGAGGCTTTTTGTAGGCAGCGGGATGCGGGCAAGATCGGCACGCTGGCGGTCGATTTCAGAGGCTGCGGCCTGGGCTTTGAGTTCGGCGTTGAGCGCGGTCTGAGCGACGTTGGCCACGGCTTGCTCTTCCTTGTGGCAAGCGACAAGGGCGAGGGCCAGCAGCAGAACAATCGCCGCAAATCCACCGAGTTTTGAGCGCCAGATCACACATCAAGGATAACAGGAGTGGGGCGCGGAAATGGCTCCAGCAAGGCTGGCCTGAAATGGGACAGCTCGCCTGAATTGGAACGGCATGCCGAAGACATGCGGATGAACGTCGGATCCGTCATTGCCCTCGGCGCAACGCGCAATTTAGTCTGCCCACACGAGAAGGGAAACTGAAGATGAGCACCAAGGTTGTGGCCATCGTCGGCAGCTATTGCAGAGGCGGGATGACCGACGCCGCCATTGAAGCCATTCTGGATGGAGCGCGGGAAAAGGGCGCGGAGACGCACGCCGTTTACCTCGCGGATCAGAAGCTGGAGTTCTGTACCAGTTGCCGTGAGTGCGCCCTGGCTCCGGGCCCGGAGCGCGGAAGATGCCCGCTGAAGGACGATCTTGAGCCGATTTTGGCTGAGATTGAGGGGGCGGATGCGGTAGTGTTGAGCAGTTCAGTAAGTTACGGCAACGTGACGGCTATTTTCCGGCTGTTCATGGAGCGGCTGACGGTTTACTTCTATTGGCCATGGGGACAGCGCGAGCCCAGGCTTCGTTCCAAGGCAAGCAGCCGGAAGGCGGTGCTGGTGGCTACATCGGGAATGCCAGGGTTCCTGATTCCCCTTTTCAGCGACGCAGCCAGCACACTGCGGTTGACGGCAAAAGCGTTGGGATCGAAACCGCTGGACACCCTGTGGGTTGGAGGGTGCGCCTGGCGGCCGCAACACAATTTGACGCCCGGGGAAACCGAGCGGGCGAGGCAGATTGGCTGGAAGCTGGCGTAGTGGAGTCTTTGTGGATCGAGGGGGTTGGTTGTACCTTTAATCGCATGGCTGCCGCCCCTCTTCTACTGCCTCTTCGCCGCATGCAGGTATTGAATCGCCGCAAAGCTCGCGGGACCATCCTACTCATTCTGCTGGCCGCGCTTGTCGCTGCGGGCTTTTCTGTGCGCGCCTCGGCCCGCGCGGCAAAGGGTTACGAGGCGGCGACTCTGGTGGAGACCGAGACTTACCTTCCGTGCGCGAGCGGCTGCTTTCCGGCGGTTGAGCCTGCAAGGGCGTTTTGCTTCCACATGGGCGATGGAGCAGTGATTGGAGAGGGACAGAGTTACTTTCACGAGGGCAAGGTCAACGGGATGGAGGACTTTGCCGGAAGCCAGGTGGCGATCCGGTTGAGCAGACGTTCGATTTGGGTGAGGCCGCCGGACGGTCCGACGGTGAAGATCGAGAGGGGTTCGCAGTTCGAGGGATTCAAGGATAATGGCTGCGTTGCGGAAGTGCATAGGCCGATTCTTGCGCAGGCTCACGGGTACAGGCGGCCGGCGAAGATTCCGGCCGACGCGGTAGCCATTGCAGGATCGGGGAAAGGCGACTACCGGCCGCTGTTTCTGTGGTTCGAGTGCGCGATGGAGCCGGACGCCAAGGGGATTACCTGCCGCAGGTGGTATAAGGACGGCGAGTCGGCGGGGGCGGACTGGTTCTGCGCGCGGACGGTGGATGGAGCGGCGGTGGGAACGGACTTCGCGTTCGATCCATTGCTGAGTCATTCCGAGAGGGTGGTGCTTACGTCGGGAGCGGTGCTGCAGCACGATAATCGGGGACGTACAAACGGGGCGCTCGACAGGCCCTCGGAGGCTTGCCGATAGGTGGCTTTGAAACGGGATTTCCGGGTTCGGAGAGGCGCTTCTTGCTTGCGGCTTCATGAGCCGCAAAATGAAAGCCGCCGTGCTTTCCCGAAACGAATGAAGGCCGCTATCAATACCGCTTTGTAACTGCGGGCGGAGGCGGACCGTCTCTGCCGTTCAGGAGCCATTCGACCGGCCCTTTTATATCTTCTTCGCGCGCCTGGCCCAGTACCCGGGCTACGACTTCGCCCTGCTCGTCGAGAATCATGGTAGCGGGCAGCACATTTCCAAGTGCCGCACGGTCCAGCATACCCAGATCCGCTCCAACCCATACTTCCGCGGCAAGGCCGGTGTGGGCCAGATAATCGTCGACTTTGGCGCGATCCTTGTCCTCGTTTGCCGACCCCGCGATGAATCGAACCTTCTTTCCCGCATATTCTTTGCCGATGCGGGAGAGCATGGGGAGCTCTTCAATGCACGGTCCACACCAGGTGGCCCAGAAGTTGACCACCGCGATGGAGCCCTGCAAGCCGGAGATCATCTGCCTATTTCCCTTGAGGTCTTTCAGTTCGAGATTGGGGGCGCGCTTGGCCTGGACCGTTGGAATGAGACAGCAGATCATAAGGGCCACAAGGGCACGAAGGGAACTCTTCATGGTTATTTCCGTTGGTGAGAGGTGAGACGGCTTCCGCGGAAAGCCCTCAGGGCAATCGCATGAACAAAGATGAGGTTCTCATTATGACTCGTTCCGCCACTACCCGGGGCGGGCAACCTGGTTTGGGTCCATTTCCCCGGATTGCCCTACGCTCCATCCGAGGCTACTTTCGGACCCGCCCCAAGGGCGGAAAGGCCGCAGTTGACTCAAGGGGGCCAGAAAAGGAACGACTCTCGCGAACCTAATTCGTTCCTACAGTTGCGCCGCCCCCGCGTCAGATTTTAATACGCAACGGCATTGATCCTGTTAGACTTATCTTACGCCAATTCCCATGGCGGAAGGTCGAACCAGCTTCAGGGCAGCCCGGTGTAAGCGCAAATATGCGCGGACCTTGTGGGGGTTCTCAGGAAGTGTGTGCAGAATTGCTCTGATTTTGCGGGGTGTTCCCGGTAACTCTCTTGATTCCTTCCTGAATTGAAGGTGTATTTGCACCATCTTAACTCCCCATTTATGGAACGCGGGGGATACTGGATGCAGAAATTCCGGATAGATCGCGGAGGAGGAGCAGGCATGGCCAATTCGACCATTTCGTACCTATGGCGCGACCAAAACGCAACCAAGGGTTTCCGGTCGGGTGTATCGCTGCACGGTCACACCAACCAGTCCGAGGAGACGCTGGACTTTCTGGCGAATTTTGGCAACCAGTACCCGCTCATGCGTCCACTGCTTTCGCGGATGGAGCACCGAGTGGAAGACAAACACGGGATGCCGGTGAACTATGCCAAGGCGTACTGGACGCCTCCGATGACGCCGAAGCTGGCATTTGACCTGGAGAGCGGGCAAATAGAAAAGCTGGACCTTGCGCCAATGGTCTCCCTCACCGACCACGACAACATCAAGGCGCCCATGCTGCTGCGGACGGTGCCAAGCGCGCGGCAGATTCCGGTTTCGGTGGAGTGGAGCGCGCCCTATGGTTTGCAGTCGTTCCACCTTGGGATTCACAACCTGCCCAGTTCCAAGGCTCCGGAGTGGATGCGGACGCTGGCGGACTATACCGCCAATCCGAGCGATGCGCGGCTTACCGAGATACTAAGCGCGCTGAACGCGGAGCCGAATGTTCTGGTGGTCTTCAACCATCCGATGTGGGATCTCTACCTGGTGGGAGCTGAGAAGCACCAGTTTCTGGTGAACGAATTCCTGCAGAAGAACGGGAATTCTCTGCATGCGCTGGAGTTGAATGGGCTGCGCCACTGGGATGAGAACCGGGCCACCCGGCGGCTGGCGGAGCGGTGGAACATGCTGCTGATCAGCGGCGGCGATCGTCACGGCGTGGAGGCGAACGCGAACATCAACCTGACCAACGCGACCAGCTTCACCGAATTTGTACACGAGATTCGCCGCGAGAAGAAGAGCAATATGCTTTTCATGCCGCAGTATGCCGAGCCGTGGAAGCATCGCATCCTGCAGTCGGCGATCGACGCTGTGCGGTACTATCCCGATTTTCCGCAGGGCTCGCGGACGTGGGACGAGCGTGTGTATCATCCTGACCGGGATGGGGTTCCGCGGCCGCTGAGCGAACTTTGGCCCGCTGGAACTGCGCCGTTTTTAATGCGCTTTGGGGTGGGATTGGTCCAACGGATGGGCCGCGGCCTGGTTTCTGGAGGCTTGCGCATGGCCTGGAGCGAGGCGCACCAGCTGCGGCTGGCGCTGGGCGAGCACGACGGATAGGCAGCACAAGAGCGGAGTTGGCGTTGGCAAGCGGAGCTTGCGGTGTTAACAAGAGCTTTCGCAGAGTCCGCAAGCTACGGGCGATTCCGGTTAGGATTCCGGTTCAAGCAATGAATGCAGGAATGCCGCGCGTTGCGTACTTTCCCGACTCGTTCCATGAGGTGAATGGAGTTGCGCACACCAGCCGCCATTTTGAGGCGTTTGCGCGGCGGCAAAACCTGCCGTTCCTGTGCGTGCGAGCCGGCGACCGCACCCAGGCCATTCTGGAAGAAGACAATGTTTGGACGCTAGAGCTTCCACGCGGCTTTCTGTCGTTTGCTCTGGAAAAGGATCTGCGTTTCGATCCGGCATTTCTGCGTCACATTCCATTGATCGGCGAGGTTCTGGAGCGGTTCCGGCCGGACCTGATCCACATTACCGGACCCAGCGAGGTGGGAATGCTGGGCGCGGGGCTGGCGCACCACCTGGGGCTCCCGCTGGCGGCGAGTTGGCACACCAATGTGCATGAGTACGCGGCGCGGCGGTCGGAGTGGTTTCTGCGCCTGCTGCCGAAGCGGCAATCGGCAGCTACCGAACAAAAAATCGAAGACTTGGCGATGGCGGCGGCGGCCAAGTTTTACTCGGTGGCGCGGGTGTTGTTTGCGCCCAATCCAGAGCTGTGCGCGCTGCTGGAACGGACGACGGGCCGCAAGTGCTACCTGATGCCGCGGGGAGTAGATGCGGAGCTGTTTCATCCTGAGAAGCGCAGGCGGAACGCGGATGATCGCGATCATGTGCTGGGGTTTGTGGGGCGGCTGTCGATCGAGAAAAATGTGGCGCTGCTGGCCGAGGTGCAGGAGGAGCTGGAGCGGATGGGGCATTGCAGTTTCCGGTTCCTGATTGTGGGGCATGGAGCTGAGGAAGGCTGGCTGCGCGAACGGATGCCGAGGGCGGAAATTCCCGGAGTGCTGCGCGGCGAGGGGTTATCGACGGCCTACGCGAATATGGACCTGCTGGTGTTTCCGTCGCATACCGACACATTTGGGAATGTGGTGCTGGAGGCACTGGCGAGTGGGGTTCCGGCAATTGTGACGCCGGACGGCGGGCCAAAGACGATTGTGCGCGACGGAGTGACAGGGCGGATTGTGGACGACGAGGATTTTGCCGCGGCGGTGGCGGGGGTGCTGGGTGATCCGGTGAAACACGCCGAGATGCGGCTGGCGGCGCGGGAGTATGCGCTGGGGATGAGCTGGGACTCGGTGTTTGAAGGAGTTTACGCGGCCTATGAGACGATGCTGCCGGTGCGGGAGCGGGCGGCGGGGTAGGATACGAGCTGGGAAATGGTCATCAGGTTGGACCGATGTCGTCCTACAGAATCAGCGATTGGCCATGCCGGCTCGCAGTCTCTTTAGCCTGTCGAATTCCACGAGCGCTGCAACCGTAAGATCATGAAACACCGACGCCTGAAACAGCGACTGCCGGCCTGCATTGAGTCTTAACTCGGATAGTTTCTTTTTCACGGCACGGTAACTGAGGAGCATCTCTGGAACCGTAGTGACGTCACCAGGCTGTCGAAAGATGTTGCGCAAGCCTCTCATTACGCCCTTCGGAGTTTGATTATGAATTTGTGGGTCAATCCCGTTGATATCGCTCGTGGACCGTTGCGCTCGATAGGGCTTGCTCTCGAACACGTAGACCCGGTGTCTGCCTCTCGTCACATGAGAACGATGAAGCGCAAGACCAAGCTCCAACGGCATATTGAAGCGGGGAATCCCCTTCGAGGACTTAATCCGAGAGAGGTCGTGAATCGAGAAATTAGACTCTTTGATTAAATCGATAATGGCTTCAAGCCTGCCCTGATTCGGAATGGCTAGCGTCACATTGACACGCAAGCCAAGTTGGGTGAGGCCTACGATGTATGCCAGGTAGAGGTCTTCAAATTCTCTATCGTATGGGATGTTGAGAAACACCGACTCGATTCGCTTGCGCCGTGGCATACGTATCCTATTGCTTGCCACGAACCTTGGAAGAAGTTTCAGAGCGATCCTTTTTCCTAAAGCTTGTGAACCCTGCCCTGCTCGCGCCCTTTGAAGTTTTCCGGCTCGACGGTGTGCTCATGATCCTGCGGACAGCCGCCACGTGTTCTGGAGTGAGCCCGAGAATCTTGCCCATCTCTTCGGGGGTAGGCACCGGATTGCCGATCACATGAGCGCTCATACGGTCATTATAAGGCGAAATCCAGATCATCGGACAGGAAAAGCCTATCGTTCGAGCAATTCCGCCGTTCTCCGCTAAGAATACTCCCGGTCAATCGGTGGCGATTTCCGAAAGTGATTGAGTCTCACTTAATGTTGGCTACCCGGCCTTGAGTTGGGAACTTCTGGAACTGAAGAATGTCGTGGCCGGGGATTACGCGATCAGGCGAGCCGGCTATCTGGATCATGCGCGCCTGCTGGGCTATGTTAGCCGCATGATCTGCGTCGCTGAAGGTGGCGCTGGCAAGGTGAGACGACAGGTTGAGATAGAAATAGACATTGTCGGAAGCGAGCACGTAATTCGGATGGCCCGCGATGAGCAAAAATTGCGAGGCGTAAGTGTGGCGCGAGCCGGTAAAGGCGCAAATGCCGGGAAAGATCTCAATGTTATCGCCATCGACTAAATGCACTCGGCCTTCGGCGTTCAGTTGGACTAACTCCTTTACGTCTTCCGGATCGATGCCGCCGTGATTTCCGCCTGGCTGCCACGCATCCATGGTGTAGTAGCGATACTCATCCTTTTGAATCCAGATTTGCGCTTTGGGAAAAAGGTCGATGCCGCCCATGTGGTCCCAGTGGGCGTGGCTGATGACGATGTCTGTGACCTGATCGGGATCGACGCCTGTCGTCTTGACGGCAAGATCGGGGCGCAGATAGTCCCGCATTGGAAAATACTTCGTGAAAGTGTCGCGATGAAACCCGCTGTCGAAGAGGATGGTATGGCCTGCGCCGCGGATAAGCCAGACCACCATGGCAATATCGACCTTTTGGTCTTTGAGGCCACCTACGACGAGGTCGGAGACTTCAACTCCGGGGGACGTGGCGTAGCGAATGGCTTGAATAAAGTATTCGGGCTTGGGAGGGGGCGCGAGGAACGCAAGGAAAAGAACCGCAAGAATCAGTCGCGTCATGTGAGTCTCATTTCTGCGCTTCGAGCGAATGATTGGATTGTCCTACGCTTTGAGTGCGTGTGTGGCGGCCTGGCGGAGGACGGCGCGGTGCTCGCTGAACATCCTACTGAGCAATGTAGGCGCTTATCCCGGCGGATTCAACGGGAAAGATGGGCAGGCGAGTCAGATGCGCAGTCCGGTGCGGAGGTCGAGGGAGAATGGCGTTTCCTTGTCGGTCATCAGGTCCCAGCCCTGGCCTTGGAGAGTGTTGCCTTCGACGGAAGTGATGCTGACACCTTCAGAGGATAGTTTCTCCGATTGCCAGGCTTGGCCGTTTCGTCCCCAGGCGAAGATGCCGCGATGGCCGACGAATAAGAGCAATCCCTGCGCGGCAAGTGGGCGGATTTCGAGTACGGGGCGGTAGGGGATCATTGTGAAGCGGGCGGGCTGGGTGGTCGAGATGAGGTAGGCGTAGCCGCCGGAAACGGCGCAGATTTCATCTGGATGGGGGGTGGACCAGAGGCCGGTGGGGACGGCCGGATCGCGGAAGCCCAGGGCGCAGGTGGCCAGGAACTCGTGCGTATCGGGTGGAGACGGGCGAGCGGAGTTGTCTTCCCAGGTCCCAATAGCGGGACCTGGGGCACCCAGGCTGGTTGACCTAACGAGGACTTCGAGTGCGCCGCGTTCGACTTCTTCGGCCTGCGCGGGGTAGACGAAGTGGCGTGTGGGCAGGATGATGGGGCGCGCCGCGAGAATGGAGGCCTGCCAGTGGTGGGGAAAGCTCAGGTCAACGGATGGGGCGGTCACGGCGCTGCCTTGTAGTGGAGGATCCAATCTTCCTGTTCCTGCGTGTCGGGAACCGTGCAGCCGCGCGCCGCTGCGACGGCGGCAAGGGCGGCTGCAGGTTGCCAGCCTAGATGAATCAGCGTGCAGGCTGTGGTGACGGTGGCGCGTCCGATGCTTGCGCGGCAGTGGACGCCAATCTTCTGGCCAGTGCGAAGACGGTTTGCGAGGTCGGCGACAAAGGCGCGGAAGGCGGATTTGTCTGGTGGGGTTTTGGTATCGGGAATGGGGAACGAGAGGAACTGCAGGCCGACGTGCATGGCCACGAACCGCTCGTCGCCGATGCCAAGGAGGTCCGACTCCCCCCGTTCCAGCAGCGAAACCACTACCTGGATTCCGGCGCGCTTCATCCGGACGAGCTCATCTTCGAGCCAATCGCCGCCACGCGGGCGAAGGACGACAGCCAGCGGAGCCGGGGGATCTCCCTTGATCCAGAAGATATCGTTCACGGGCGGTTAGACTCCTACGAACTGCTCGATGCGGGTGCGGACATTGGGGATGCCGAGGCCGAGAGCGGCGCCTTCTTCAATGAGCGGGAGGACCTTGTCGAACTCGCGGCCGGAATGAGCGCCGGTGAGGGCGATCCGGACGGGATGATAGAGATCCTTGCCTTTGATGCCGGTGGCTTCCTTGATGTCGTTCATCCAGTAATTGAAATCTTCTGGGGTGACAGCGTCGTTGTGGGCACGGGCGCGGTGGGCCAGCTCGCCGAGGACGGTGCGGGTGGAGTCGGCCGCAAGGATCACGGCATTTTCCGCGTTAGCGCGGGCGGCGGCGGGATCGAAGCCGAAGATGGAAGCGGCCTTGGCCGGGAGCTGGGCGAGCGTGTCCGCGGCGGGCAGAAACAGGGCGATCAGGTTCTTGAACCACGCCTTTCTGCGGTCTATGGTTTCATCGGTGAGCATCTCCAGGGGAATGTGCGGCTCCAGCTTGGCGGCATTCCACTCGAGCGCAGTTTCTTCGGCTTCGGGGGAAAGCCAGAGCGGAAAAATGTCGGGCCGGGCTTCGCAAAAGTAGTCCTCGGCAAGACTTGCAATGCGGTCGAGGTCGGCTTGCTTCAGGTAATGGCGATTGAGCCAGTTGAGCTTATCGAAGTCGAAGACGGCCGGGCTGGGCGTAACGCGCTCGAGCGAAAAAGCGCGGGTGAGCTGCGCGAGGGTGAAAGTCTCAGTTTTGCCGTCCGCAGCGCCCCAGCCGAGCAGCGCAAGGTAGTTGACCAGCGCCTCGGGCAGATAGCCAAGCTGACGGAAGGTAGAGATGGAGGTTGCGCCGTGACGCTTGGAGAGGCGCTCGCGGTCCGCGCCGAGGATGGTGGAGAGGTGGGCGAACTCCGGGACGGGCCAGCCAAAGGCCTGGTAGATGGCTACCTGCTTTGGGGTGTTGGAGATGTGATCGTCGCCGCGGATGACGTGGGTGATGGCCATGAGGGCGTCGTCGATGGTGACCACGTAGTTGTAGACGGGAACGCCGGCGGAGACGCCGCTGGCGCTGCGCACCAGGACGGGGTCGCTGACGGTGTCGGCGGCGAACTCGACCGGGCCGCGGACCAGATCGTGGAAGCGGAGTGGATGGTCTTCGATTCTGAGGCGAACAGCGTAGGGCTTGCCCTCGGCCAGGTTTTGGGCGATAGCGTCGTGCGAAAGCGAGCGGCAGCGGCCGGAGTAGATTTGCGTAAGATTGGCGGCGGTGGCCTGGGCGCGCTCGGCTTCGAGTTCCTCGGCGGTGCAGAAGCAGCGATAGGCTTTGCCGTCAGCGAGCAGGCGCTCGGTATGCTGCGCGTAGATGGCGAGACGCTCGGATTGGCGATAGGGCCCGAAGGCGCCTTTGTCTGGAGCGCCGGGTGCGCCTGGGCCTTCGTCCCAGTCGAGGCCGAGCCAGCGGAGGTCTTCGATAAGCTGGGTTTCGAAACGGGCTTCGGATCGTTCGAGATCAGTGTCTTCGATGCGGAGGATGAATTGGCCTCCAGCACGGCGGGCGAAGAGCCAGTTGTAGAGGGCGGTACGCGCGTTGCCCACGTGCAGCAGCCCGGTGGGCGAGGGGGCAAAGCGGACGCGGGGGGCGGGTTTGGTCATGACAGTAATGATTCTAGATGGTAATAGGGAAAAGGATTCAAACAATCATTGTTGGAGACGGAGGTAAAGAATGATATCTTTACGTAAAGATACGGAGGTAAAGATGCCGGCGATGAGTACGATCAGTAGCAAGGGGCAGATTACGGTTCCTGTTGAGGTCCGGCGCCGGCTGGGCTTGAAGCAAGGGGATCGTGTGGAGTTTGTCTACGAGGATGGGCGCACGGTTCTTCGGCCGGCGCGACAGGAGACTAACCCATTCGCAGCCTTTGTGGGGATTCTTCCCGCATTTTCTTCTCGAGAAGAGATTAATGCGTGGATTCGCGATCTTCGAGATGATGATCCCTGGGTGGAGAAGAGGCCCGACGAGGGTGGGGAATGAGAACGGCAATCGATACGAATGTTTTTTCAGCAATCTGGACAGGAGAGTCGTCGGTACCCGAGCTATTGTCCCAACTCGATGAAGCAAGGCGGGAAGGAGCATTGCTTATTTCGCCGTTTGTCTTTGTTGAGTTGTATGCCTACCCCGGCATGACAGACGCTCTGATCCGCAGATTCCTTGGGACAACTGGGGTCGTTGTCGATTACCGGCTGGAAGAGCGAGTCTGGAGCGAGACGGGAATTCGCTTCGCGCGTTACGCTGGACGCCGAAGAAGATCCACCGGAGAAGACCCACGGCGGGTGTTGGCCGATTTTCTGATCGGCGCACACGCGCTGGTGCAAGCGAATCGACTGCTGACGCTTGATCCAAAGGTTTTCCGGCAGGACTTTCCGGAGTTGCGGTTGTTGTAAACACCGGGTCCTTTCCTCATTTCCCTTATCGGGCATATAGGTTCAGACAAGGAGCGCACGATGATACGCAGGTCTATGTGTGCGGTAATGATAATCGGTTTGAACTTGGCAGCGGCTGGGCGCGCGGCGGTCGCGCAGGATCAAGCGATGGGTGGCCAGTCCGACGCGAAGAAGGAAATACGAGCCCAGGTGGACCGCTACATGATGTCCATCGACGAAGCCGACACGAAGATTGGAGCCACGGTTTGGTCGCCGACACCGGACGTGACGTTCATTGAGCCAACGGGGCACGAACGGGGATGGGATCAGATTGCCGATGTGGTTTATGGGAAACTGATGGGCCAGACATTTCTGAAGCGCACATTGAAGAATGTGAGCGATGTGAGCATTCACGTGTATGGCGATGCGGCGGTGGTGGAATTCGATTGGGATTTTGTGGCGACTCTTCGCAGCAACGGAGCGTCGGTTCATTCGACGGGACGGGAGAGCCAGGTGTACATCAAGTTCCGGGACAAGGGCTGGCGGCTGGTGCATGTTCACTACTCAGGGCCGCCGGTTAGTGTGCCGGGTAGTGGATTCTGACTCGACTCGACTCGCTCGGCTCTACGAGAAGTGCTCCCAACCCTGTGGATTCAGGGCCTGGCGGCCCTGCGGGGTAATGAGGGTGAGGGCGGGTTGGTTGCGAAGGGCGGGGACGATGCGGCCAATTCTTGTGATTTTGACGCCGGCGATGGTGCGCGGAAGGCGGACGGTTGGCGGGGCGGTGAAGAGCAGTTCGTAGTCTTCGCCGCCGTTGAGGGCCCGGGACAGACTGGCTGCGGGATGGATGGGAAGCAGAGCGGCGTCGACCTCAGCGGCCACACCGGATTCCTGGCAAATGTGGGTCAGGTCGGTGGATATGCCGTCGCTAACGTCGATGGCGGCCGAGGCCAGGCCGCGGCGCTGCAGCGCTAGACCCTGGGCGATGCGCGGCTGGGGGTACAAATGCGGTGCTAGTACGGTTTCCAGTTTCTGGGAGATTCGCGGGGGATTTGAGCCGGCAGGTTGAGCCGCTGCCAATTGTGCGAGACGGGCGAGAGCCGCGGCTGATCCGCCAAGGGAGCCAGTGACGTAAAGCAGGTGGCCGGGGCGGGCGCCGGAGCGGAGCAGGGCACATCCGGTGGGAACTGAGCCAATAAGGACAATATCGGCGAAGGGGATTGGCGATTCGGACAGGTCGCCGCCGGCAAGTGGAGTTTTGTGGACAGCGGCGAGGGCGAGCAGGCCGTCGAGGAAGCGCTGGATCCAGGCGTTGCGCCTATTAGGCGAAGTAGTGAGTTCGCGCGGCAAGCCCAGGGAGAGAAAGGCGGCGACCGGGCGCGCTCCCATGGCACCGAGATCGCTTAAGCCGCGGGCAAGTGCCCTGTGTCCGACGGATTCCGCCGGGTGCCAGTCGAGCCGGAAGTGGCGGCCGGCGATGGAAAGATCCGTGGTGACCGCCATTTCTTCTTGCGGGAGGGGACGGATAAGGGCGCAATCGTCGCCAATGCCGAGGCGTAGGCTGTGGCCGGATGCGTGGGTGGCGCGGCTGCGAATCTGGCGGAGCAAAGCCAATTCTCCTTGCGGGTACCTGGTTCCGGAATCGACGAGGCTCGATCGCATCCTTTTAGGATAGGGCAACGGAGGCTAGGGACGAAAAAACAGGGAATAGGGACGAGGAAAAATGAGCCTGCATTGGGATTCAACTTGATTGATTTTCAGTCGATAAGGAACTTTGGTAACTCGCTTTCGGTGAGTGGAGCAGAAGGGCGGGCTGATTGGGGGCAGGCTGTGGATCGCCTGTTTTTGAAGGGAATTGCGCGGCAATTTCGCGGCGTGGATTCGCGCCGGATTCGGCGTCGGGACGACAAAAAGGAATTTTCCTGTGGATTTCGTTGACCAGGCCGGCTACGCTTTGGTAACCTTGACGAACGTTCCCGGATAGCTGATTCACCGGCGTGTGTTTTTCTTGCGGGCTGAAAAGCCCCTTATGCCTTGAGTTGTCGAGTGGTACACGGCGAATTGCGGCCCCGCAATGCGGGTATGAAAGGCGAAAATGCTGCGCAGACGCTATTACATACTTTTTGTAGCCCGAGATGAAGACGGGCGGATTCGCAAGATTGCGCTTCCGCTTCAATATGCTTATGGATTTGTGGCCGCGGCGCTGGTGGGAGCATTCACCATTGTGGGGCTGGCCGGTTCCTATACCCGCATGTTGCTGAAGACTGAGAGCTTCAACCAGGTTCGGCAGGAGCGGGAGACGCTGCGCAAGAACTACAAGCAGATGGCGCAGATTGCGCACGACCGCGATGTGCAGGTGGCCTCGCTGGGCGCGCTGGCAAGCGAAGTGAGCGCGCTGTACGGCTTGCGGCAAAACAAGCTGGCCGCGGCCCATCCGGCTGCTGCCGCAAGCGCTGCCGCGGCGCCCACGCCAACCACGCTGGCAATGACCGACGAAGTAAATCAGCAGCAGGTAAAGCTCTCCATCGATCAGTTCTATGCTTTGCGGACCCAGGCGCTCTCAGGGCAGGTTGCACGCGCTCTGGAGGGCGGACTGACCCCGAGTTTCGCGGGCGATTGGACGCTGCTGGCCGATGCGCCTTCGATTTGGCCGGTCGAGGGTAAAGTGGGCTCCAGCTTTGGTGAGCGGGAAGACCCGTTCAACGGCGAAGGCAAATTCCATTCCGGCATCGATATCGAAGCGCCCTATGGGACGCCGGTGCGCGCATCCGCGGATGGGGAAGCGACCGGGGAGTCGATGGGCGCTGGATACGGACGCCAGGTTGTTTTGAGCCACGGCCACGATGTGCTGACGGTTTATGGTCATCTTTCTTCAGTTGCCGTGCTGCCGGGCCAGCATGTGACGCGGGGCGAGGTGATCGGATACGTGGGTCAGTCAGGGCACGCCACCGGCCCGCATCTCCACTATGAGGTGCGCGTCCACAATGTGCCGGTGAATCCACACAAATATCTGCGCAACACCTTTGAGCAGTTGGCCAGCACGGATGGCAATTCACAGACTGGCGCAGGAAACTAATCGGTTTTTGGGGGAATGAAAAGCGGCTCCCGGCAAGATGGGAGCCGATTTTCATTTCGGCGAGTTTCCGTTGCGGCGGAAGTGCGGCGGGGAACACAAGCGTGGTGCCGGACGCTACTTTGGCGGCTGGTTGACCGTGCAGCCATCGAAGACAAAGTCGAATGTGCCAGTATTCACCACATCCATTGAGAGCCGCGCCGGAATGGAAAAGCCATCCACGGTCCCGTATTCGATGGCAACGTGCATTTCCTGGCTCTTGGCGGACGCTGACTGGGGCGGCTGGATATGGGCCGTAAAGCTCGTGACCATCAGGCCTTTCTCCGTCGATTTGTACGACGGGGAAAACTTCATGGCTGCGCCGTGCATGGCTACGTCGAACTCCTGCAGCACCAGTTTGGGGTCAAAATGTTCTGTAACCGACGTATCCCCCTGCGCAGCCACCAGCTTGTAACCCTTTGTCGACTGAGTGATATCCAGCCCCTGAGATGAGCTTGGCACCACCGAGCCATTCATGAAGGGCGCCCAGAACTGCAGGAACCCCTGAAGCGTCTGTTCGGTGGCCTGGTGCATACCGGTGAGCAGGGTCAGGGAGTCCTCGTCGAGCGTCTTGCCGGCATTCGAAGACTCGTCCCAGTCGAGGGTGGAGCGGCCCATCAGGTGGGCGTGCAGTTGGACTTTTATGCCATTGAGCAGCTGAACGTGCTGTTCTGTTGCGGCGTCGGGACCTCCCTTGCCTGCGACAACGACGATCTTCTTCCAGTCGGGATGAACGGCGCAGTCGAAACCATCGAGCCCATTCCCGATGCGGGCGTAGGAGTAGTAGAGCTTGGCCGCATTTGCGAGCAGCGCATCGGGGTTGGCCACTTTTGTGGGAGGCTGGGCTGGCGCGGCCTGCGGGTGCGGGGTTGACGCCGAACTCTGCGCACAAGCGCCAGGCGGAACGGTAACAGCCATGAGGGCGGCGAAGAGTGAGAGCGGGAAGAGGAGGCGGGTTTTCTGCAACGGGGAGCCTGCTTTCGATGCGGCTAAAGTATTGTGACTGTTTGACGCGGAACTCGGCAAGGCGGGCTAGCAGCAGATGGGTGTATCTTGGGGTGGGTTTTCAACTTCGTCTCGCAGGAGAGTTTACCGTGCATCTCAAATTGATTTCGCTTGCTGCCCTTGTTGCCTTCGGCGTATCCGCAACCGCACAGGATCAAGCCGCGCCGGATCGAGCAGCCGGATTGCGGACTGCTTTTGCGCGCGCCCAGCATTTGAAGCGGGGCATCAACGCGTCGGGGTGGTTTGCCCAGCACGCCGGCGATTACTCGGCGGCATGGACGGACAAATATACCGACGCCCAGGATATTGCGCTGATCGCCAAGATGGGATTCGACAACGTGCGATTGAGCGTGGATGCGACACCGCTGGAGGGGTGGCCACACGGCGCGGATGGGCTGAACTCGGAATTTCTTGCGCGGCTGGACAAGGCTGTGGACACCATGCTGGCAGATGGGTTGGCAGTGACCATCGATGTGCATCCCGAGGAGCCCTACAAGCTGCGGGTGAAGACGACGGACGACGGCGTGGACCGGTTCACCATGCTCTGGCGGCGACTGGCGGCGCATTATGCGGGGCGCGATCCGGAGCGGGTGTTCTTCGAGGTCATGAACGAGCCGGAAGTGAGCGACGCTTATCGCTGGGCAGGGATTCAGGCGCGGGTTGCGGCGGCGATCCGCGAGGTTGCGCCGCGGCAAACGATCATTGCTACCGGGCCGAACTACTCCGACATTGTTGACCTGCTGAAGATGCATCCGCTGGAGGATGGAAATGTGATTTATAACTTCCACTTCTACGATCCGCATGAGTTTACGCATCAGGGCGCGGGCTGGGGCGCGGCCTGGTGGACTTATGAGCATGGAATTCCTTATCCGGCGACGGAGAGCTCGATGGCGGAGTTGGTGAAGCAGGTTCCGGACCTGGCTAACCGGTACCAATTCGAGAACTACTGGCTCGATCATTGGGATGGGCACCGGATTCGGTTGCTGATGGACGAAGGCGCGGCGTGGGGAAAAGTGAATGGAGTGCCGCTGATCTGCAATGAGTTTGGGGTATTCCGGGACCACTCGGAACCGGCTTCGCGGAATGCCTGGATCAAAGATGTACGGACGGCGCTGGAGGCGGACGGAATTGGCTGGGCAATGTGGGATTACCGGGGGAATTTTGGGGTGGTGTTGAAGTCGGACGGGCAGGTGGCGCAGCCGGACCCGGCTACTGCGGCGGCGCTGGGGTTGGGGAAGTGAACAGTGGCTTTGAGAACGCCGACGAGGTGGTCCGTGCGGCGCTGCGAACTCTGGAGCGCAAAAGAGCGTGTCTCCGAAGCCAAGCTGGAAGCACTGCGCGCAGTCATCGTCGAGGGAGATCGAAGCGTGGTGGTTGAGGACGATGTATTTGCCCAGGTCCGCGAGGCGTTGCAAACAGTTACTGGAGATGAAGAACCTTAGCAATCGCTATCCAACTCTTGCGACAATAAAAAGGCGCAGGGATGGGGCAGGGCGGATTCAACGTGCAAGTGCAACATTTTCCAAACAGGAGGATCGTTGCCTATGGCTAGAACCTAGAATCACCTCAATCATCGGGAACGGGCTCCGATTGAGACGCAGTTGCGGTTGGGTATGAGGCCGGGGGCAATCGCGCAGGGACTGGAGCGGACCAGATTCACGGTTACGCGTGAGATTCGACGCAATGGCTGGCAATCGGATTCCGAGCAACTGCGCCGAAACAGGATCAGGGTTGCCGGCGGATACCGATGCGTGGTGGCCGACAGGCGTGCCCGTCTGTTGGCCAAAAAGCCGCGCACCCTAAGCAAGTTGATTGTTGACAATCCGCTCTGACTCACCGTTATCCATCATCTCCACCAAGACTTGCGTCCGGCCCAGATTGCGAGCACACTGGCTCGTATGCCTGATCCGGTACGGCTCTCCTACGAGACGATCCATACCGCTCTCTACACCATGCCACGAGGGCATCTGCGCTCCAGCCTGCTTACTCCAATGCGCCGCCGGCATCATGCCAGGAGTCCTCACGGACGCAAAGACGGGCGCGCCAAGCCGTCAATCCCGGAGATGACCTTGATCGATCAGCGGCCCGTCGAGATAGAGATGCGCCTCATCCCCGGCCATTGGGAAGGCGATCTGGTCATAGGCAAGGTAATCTCTCGCAGGTCGGCACGCTGGTGGAACGCACCTCCCTGTTCGTCGCCCTCATCAAGCTGACCAGTAGCAAGGCTGAGATCACGGCCGATGCCTTTACCTAGATACTCAACCGCTTCGATAGTCAGCTGCGCCGCTCAATGACCTTCAACCAGGGCTCGGAGATGAGACACCATCAAAAACTGACTGCAAACATCGGAGTCGACGTCTACTTCGGCCATCCGAACGCTCCCCGGGAGCGCGGTATCAGCGAAAACACCCATGGGCTGACCCGCCAATACCTGCCGAAAGGAACCGACCTGTCGCCGTTCTCTCAGGATCAACTCGACGACATCGCATGGCGGCTCAACACCCGGCCAAGAAAAGCCCTGGGATGGAAAGCACCCGCTGATCTGTTCCTTCCAGAAGGCGCATTCGAATTCGTTCAACACTGTTCAGCTAGAATCACTTGGGTTGCACTTGTACCCTGAATCCGCCCTCTCATAATGAAAAGACTCCAAACATGAGCCCAAAACGCACCGATGGGGGCGCGCGGTGGAGGTCTTGTATTTCTCGCTCCCACTATTTTCCCGCCATCAGGTTTTGCATTGCGCTCCAGTCGATGAGCTTGATGACCTGCTGCGCCAAGTCTGTTCCGGATTGAATACGGATGCGAATGGTCTGCA
>Ga0302278_10001006_pt1 | contig 35442 bp, 39 predicted proteins | sample III_Bog_N3_2_FD_194543 | JGI IMG/M metagenome (GOLD analysis project Ga0302278, IMG submission 194543) | Peat permafrost microbial communities from Stordalen Mire near Abisko, Sweden - III_Bog_N3_2 | ecosystem: Environmental > Terrestrial > Soil > Wetlands > Peat | place: Sweden: Abisko... | reverse complement strand
ACGGGTACCTATTTCAACAAGTTCCTAGGCGTTTGGCGGCACTTGGCGACCGCCCGGCACGCAATCTGTTTCAACGGCAGGCATCGACGCGTCCCTGTGTGCAATACAGACCGTCCGGATTGAGCGATACCTGATAGTCTCGCAGCCACTGATGAAACGACTTTTCTTCACCGCTGTAGTTTTTCTCGCCTGCGCTTCCCCGTTAATCGCCAACGATCATGCGGCTGATCAGCAACTGCTGGACTCGGCTCACAAACCTGCGGACCTCTTTCAGAGCGACGCCAAACCTTTTGATCTGGAAATCGACTTCACGGTTCAGTTCACCGGGCCGGCTACCGGTCATCTCTCGATGAAATGGCAATCGAAGGATCACTGGTGGCGCAAGGTGGAAGTTGGTGGCTTCGAGCAGACGACGATCGACAACGGGGAGATGGTGTACACAACAAGAAACTTCCCTTATACGCCGCTTGAAGTTCAGAATCTGTTCAACCTGCTGAGTTTAAGCAACAGTCCTATACAGCTCATCGCAGAGAAGCAGAAGGATCGCACCGAAAAAGGTGTCGCGCTAACATGCGTTCAAGCTGAGCAGAATGACCATGCGCGGGAATCGCACGATTTGTGCCTCAACGAAAAGTCGCACGATCTGCTGAACGATGAATGGCAAGATTCGCAGGACATGAAGACCAGGCAAGTGTTTGCCGACTACGTTGATTTTGACGGGACGCGCTACCCGATGAAGCTCCAGCTCTTTGAAGGCAACAAGGAGGTTGCGTCTGCCAGCGTGAAGAGCCTGCAGGCCGCGGCGTTCGATACAGCGCTGCTCGTCCCGGCCAAAGACGCCATTGAACGCCGTGAGTGTCCAGGGATGAAGCCATCGGCGTCTGTTCGCGAGATTCATCCGGATTTCTTTCAGGCGAGCAAAACTGCCGGAGAAGTCAGTGTTTCAGCGACGATCCAGGCCGACGGCTCGGTTAGCAACGTCAATATCATTCACAGTGGCGGCGCAGCGGTGGACAAGGTCACATTGGCCGCAGTCAAGAAGGAAAAGTTCAAGGCTGCCATGTGCGGTGCGGATCCGGTTGTGTCCGACCTCGACATGAGCTTTCCCTTCAAGGGGAAATAGGCCCGGGACCATTCGAGTATGAAATCCCCACTCGCGCTATGATGGCCTCTATCAGATCTTGGTGGAGGTTTCACAGTTGCCATCGTTGAAAAGGCTTTCTCTCGCCACAGTAATTGCTTTGGCGGCCACGACTGCCGTTCCCTTTCTTCAAGCGCAGCCGGCAACCGCCGACGCGATGTTCACTCAAGCGAAAACTGCGGCGAAAACGGAGCACAAGCACATTGTGCTGGTGTTCTCTGCATCATGGTGCGGGCCTTGCAAGCTCTACGAGCGATTTCTCCAAGACTCGCAAATGAAGACCATCACGGAGAAGGCGTTTGTGGTCGAGCGCATCGACGTGGGCGAGAGGCCGAATGACCCCAATCATGCCGATACGCCCGGCGGTGTCGCGCTGCGCACAGCACTGGGCGCCAAGGGGGAACCCGGCTTTCCATTCCTGGTTATGACGGACGAAAATGGCACGCCTATCATCAACTCCTATCGGAATGGAGATGCCGACAACAACATCGGCTATCCGGCAATACCGGTGGAGTTTGACTGGTACATCGAGATGCTCAAGCGTGCCGCACCGTCACTGACCTCAGCGGACTTGCAGGCCACGCGCACTTGGCTGCAACAGCATTCTCCGCACCAGGCACACTGAACAGTTCAATCGAAAATGCAGGGGGCCGGGCTTATGCCGGCCAGCGATAGCGGCCTGCGGCCAGGTGGGGATGAAAGGCGTTGAGCGCGGTCTCCTCGGCGCCGTTGCCGATGTTGTGGACCACAGTGGTCTGCGGCAGGCCGGCTGAGACCACAATCCCCACATGGGGCAGCCGCGCATCCAGCAGCCAGGTAAGGATGTCTCCAACCTCGATGGGTTTGGGAAAGGCATCGCCGGGCGTCGGAGCTTTAGCAGCCCAGAGCCTGGCAGCAACCCGCGTCCAGTAGGTCTCGAGGTTGAGCACCCTGCGGTGGTCGATGTTCGCGTCCGGCTTTCGCGAACCCCAGGCCTTCCGCGCCGGATAGGCGTCGAAATCCTTCAACATATCTTCATGCACCAGCTTCTGCAGGTCCAGGCCCAATCCATCGCGCGCCGCGCGGATGACCACGTCAGCGCACACGCCGGTCGACCGCGAAACATCTCCGCCAGGATAAGTGATCTTTGTCCATGTTGGGTCATAGCCCGTGGTCACGCCCACCTGGGCCCGCGCTGCATCCGCAAGTCGCTGGCCGTTGGTCGGAGTTGCCCAACTCACCCTGCCCGCCGCCAGCCACGCCGCTGCCAATCCGCCGAGAAAATGCCGTCGATCCACCGTTCCAGCCCTCGCGCCTTCAATCACTTGGACGTTTGATTCAATGCAACTCGGGATCCGGGGCCTTATCTGGTTCGACCACAATCAACCCTGGCCGGTTCGCGACAACTCCCAAGGCTTGGGAAGTGACAATCCCCTGACCCCGTAAACTGTAACAGTGAAGGCTATTGAGGATTTCATTCGCCGCCTGCCCAAGGCTGAGTTGCATCTGCATCTCGAGGGCACCATTTTGCCCGCCACGCTGGTGGAGCTAAGCCAGCGCCACGACAAGACGCCGCTGACCCTGGCCGACGCCGAGGCGCTCTACCGCTTTACTGACTTCTCGGGCTTTCTTGAGGCTTTCAAGGCGGTGACGCGGCTGCTGATGGGGCCGGAGGACTATGAGTTGGCTGCATGGCGGATGATGGAGCAACTGAAGGCGCAGGGCGTGGTCCACGCCGAGGTCTACATCTCGGTGGGTGTCATCTACATGTTCAGGAACCACGATGCAACTGTGTTTGAGCCGATCTTCGAGGGGCTGGAGCGGGCCCGGGAACGGGCGCTCCGGGAACTGGAGCTGTCGATTTATTGGATCTTCGACGCGGTGCGGCACTTCACGGTAGAAGAGGCGCAGCGGGTATTCACGAAGGCTGTGGAGATGCGGCCGCAATACCCGTCGATCATCGGAATCGGGCTGGGCGGAGACGAGCGGCAGGCGGGTTCGGAGCCGTTCCGGGCGCTCTACGCTGAGGCGGCGAAGGCCGGGCTGCGGCTGACCAATCACGCAGGCGAAACGACGGGCTCAGGGGCGATCTGGGAGGCTCTGGCGATAGGTTCAGAGCGGATCGGTCATGCGGTGTCAGCCGGACGGGACTCAGGATTGATTCTCGAGCTGAAGGAGCGGCAGACGCCGCTTGAGCTGAACCCGACATCCAACGTGCGAACGGGGGTGGTCAAGTCGTTCCGGGAGCATCCGCTGCGGAAGTATTTCGATGCCGGGCTGCTGGTGACGCTGAACTCGGACGATCCGGCGTTTTTTGACTCGGACCTGGCCAATGAGTACCTGCTGGCACATACCGAGCAGAGATTTACGAAGGAGGAGCTGCGGAAGCTGGCGGCTAACTCGATTCGGGCGAGCTTCTTGCCGGATGCGGAAAAAGTGGAATGGCTCTTCCGAATTGACACTACACGGTAATCACAACAGTACTCATTCACAGTCAGGAACAATCCGGCCGCAGCCGATCTGCGATATCATGCGGTCAGGTTGTTTGATGCGAACAGGAGGAAGTCCCCCCATGTCTACCGAACCCGAAGTAAGCACAGCACTGGAAGAGTCCGCGGAAGAAAAGAGCGAGCGGAGCACGCTGCGCGTGATCGGCTGGTTTTCGGTAGGGATGGTTGTGGCCGCGATCGGCATCTACCTGGGCAACGAACTGCGCAGCCGGTACAAGTTCAACAACCGGACGCCGTACGATTTCTATTCGAGCAGCGACGAACAGCAGATGGGCGAATTCGGGGTGGGGATCTAGGAAGCGAAGTACACAAGGAACTGAGAAACCGGGAACTGAGATTGATAAATGCCGCCTTCGGGCGGCATTTGCAGTTTGTGCTGGTTTTTCAACCGGCGCCCGATCCTCTTCTCCGCGATACTCTTAGACGTTATGGGCCGCATCCGTGTTCTTTCAGACCAGGTAGCCAACCAGATCGCCGCCGGCGAGGTGGTGGACCGGCCAGCGTCTGTGGTGAAAGAACTGCTGGAGAATGCTCTGGATGCGGGGGCGAATCGCATCCGTGTCGAGGTGGAGGCGGGCGGGCGCAAGCTGATCCGCATCAGCGACGACGGCTGCGGGATGAATCGCGACGATGCTCTCCTGGCCTTTGAGCGGCACGCAACCTCGAAACTGCGAACCGCCGATGACCTGCTGTCGATTGCCACTCTTGGTTTTCGCGGAGAGGCGCTCCCGTCGATTGCGTCTGTGGCGCGCGTGACTTTGGAGACAGCGACCGGCGACGAGGTAGCTGGGACCCCCCAGATCGGGACCAGGATCGAGATTGCGGGCGGAAAGATCCGGCACGTGGAAGATGCTGCGCTGCCGAGGGGCACGACGATTGCGGTGGCCGATCTGTTCTTCAATACGCCGGCGCGGCGCAAGTTTTTGCGGGCGGAGTCGACGGAGCTTTCACACGTAACGGCGCTGGTGACGCACTACGCGCTGGCGCACCCGGAGAAGCACTTCGAACTCGTTTCCGCGAGCCACACGCTGGTGTCTGCGCCGCCGGTGGCGCGGACGGCAGAGCGAATCTACCAGATCTTCGGCAAGGACACACTGGCTCAGCTCTTGCCTGTGGCGGCGGAGATGCCCCTGCAACGGGCAGGTCTGCCCGGCCCGCCGCCCTGGAAGCGCGACCCGGACGAGCCGTTGCGTGATCCGGGCATGTTGCGGGTGAGTGGGTTCTACTCGAAGCCGGAGCTGCAAAAACTGAATCGGAACTCGATCTACATCTTTGTGAACAAGAGGCTTATCCGTGACCGGCTGATGATGCACGCGATCACTGAGGCGTATCGGAACGTGATCCCACCGACAAGTTTTCCGGTGGTTTTGCTGTTTTTGGAGATGCCGGCCGAAGAGGTGGACGTAAATGTGCATCCCGCCAAAACCGAGGTGCGTTTCCGGCAGCAGAGCCTGATGCACGACTTTGTCCGCGACAGCCTGCGGACGGCGCTGATCAAAGCGCGGCCGGCGGCGGGGTTCCTTGTGGCCGGAGCGGCGCCGATGGCAAGCCCGTCGCTGATGCCGCCGGGGATTACGCCTCTGCCCGGCTCGCCGGAAGAAAGGACGGACGGTCTGAAGGCAGTGGCGGAGTCCGATCCGGTGGTAGCTGCAGGTGATGCTGAGCCGTTTGAACTGACTCCGGAGATGCCGGCACAGGTGACGGGGCACCTGCCATTTGGCGAATCGGAGGCGGGGACAACAACCTGGCAGGGTCAGTCGGCCTGGGGCGAGGCCCTTGTGTCGATGCTTGTCGCTGGCCAGACCAAGGGAAACGGGGACGGGGCTTTGGGGCCGGCTGACATTCCGGGGTTTGAGGGCTGCTCGCCGAATCCGAACGGGGCAACGGGCGCCGGAGCGGCAACGGCAGCCGCGACGGAGCAGGTTGAGGCTGAGCAGGCTTCCCGTAACCTGAACCATTTAGGCAATTTAAAGCCGCTTGGACAACTCAGGGAGTCGTTCATCCTGGCTGCCGGGGACGATGGGTTGTGGATCATTGACCAGCATGTGGCACACGAGCGGGTGCTTTTTGAGAAGATTCTGCGCGATCGAAAGGTGGAGCGGGTGCAGAGACAGCGATTTCTGATGCCGATGCTGGTGGAACTGAAGCCATGGCAGATGGTTATTTTTGCGGAAATTGCCGAAGAACTCGAAAAGAACGGATTTGAGGTGGAACCCTTTGGCCCTCAGACACTTGCGGTAAAAGCTGCACCCGTAGGCCTGGAAGGGGCGGCGCTGGAACGGATGCTCGCCGAGGTGATAGAACAGTCATCGCCCGACAACGAAGAACCCTCACGGAATGAGGATCTTGCAACCCTCCGGTCGAGGGTTGCGGCGTCCATTGCATGCCACTCCGCCATCAAGGTAAATACCCCTCTTGACCCCGTTCGAATGGAGTGGTTACTCTTAGAACTTGCTAAGACGCAGCACCCCACAAGTTGCCCGCATGGACGTCCAATAGCTTTGCTGTATTCTTGGAAGGAGATCCAGCGGGCCTTCCATCGCATCTGAAACGCATGGAAGGTGGCAACCCTCCTCTCAGGGGAGAGGGTAGCCCGGCGCCACTGGCAGCCTGGAAGTGAGGATTTTCTTTGACAGCAGAACAGTTGGAAGCATCGCGCGCCGAAAGGATGCGCCACAACGGACATGGGCCCCTCACGTTTGAGGACGCCCGTACATGGATTGAAGAAACCGGGTTGTGTCTTTTTCTCCCTAGACGGCAGTTTTCTTCTTCAGTAGCGCCATCTTTTGTCGAAGCCGTAGCAGGTCAACGGGACGCGACTCCCGATCCCCAACACATCGTGCTCGCCGAAGAGTTGCTGGTCCGCCTGGAAGCGGCCGATGTTGCAGTGCGCCTGAACCTTCAGGGCCAGCCGGGCGAGCAGCCGGATTTTGTGGTGGCCAGCTGGGTGCTGCCGTATGTTTACGCGCTGCGCGGCGACCGCGACTGGCGCAGGAGCCCGCAGTTGACGGGTTCGCGACAGGTTTCGCAGCTCGCGGTGCAGGCTTACAAGCTGCTTGAGGCTGGAGACTCCACAATTGCTACGCTGAAGCATACCCTTGGCCGGGAAGTGACGGAAGCCGCCGTGCTGCGGGCGATCACCGAGCTGTGGCAGCAGTTGAGGATCATTCCAGTTATCTCTGCGCCGGGCGAAGCTGCCAAGTGGCAACTTCTGCGCCATCGCTATCAAAAGGCCATTGCTGAAGGAGCTTCGACGTCGCAGGTGACGGCGATCTCGGTGCTGGCTTCCATTTATCTGCAAGCGGTAATTGCCGCGAGCATGGAGGAAGTTGAGCTGTTCCTGGCTCCCCTCACGGCTCGCAGCAAGGTGCGTGAAGTGCTGCGCGGACTGGTAGCGACGCGGCAGATCCACACGCTCTCCGTCGGCCACGCTCCTCACTTCTACGTAGCAGGCACGCTGCCCGCGTTCACGGTGCCTCCCACGCTCTACGCAAGCTCGTCGATGTCTGCTTCTTCGTATTTCATGCACGCGCGTGAGCACGAAGAGGATTTCGCGCATCACGAGACGCCCAGGGCGCAGCCGCCTGTTTACACGCCGGCACCCGAAGCGCATCGCCCGGTGGAACACCACGTTCCCGCCCACACGCCTGCTCACACGGAAACCCACGCGGCAAGTCATGCTCCGAGCCACACGCCACGAACTCCGGCAGCGCGAAAGCCTGCTGCCAGCGGAAAGCCGCCAGCGGCACGGCCGCACTTCAGCCGGCCCGCGACGGCGTCGCGCAATCGAAAGCCCGGGCAATCTTCGGCTACAAGCAGGCCGGTAAGACGCGCAGGCAGCGATGCCCGCCCGGCTGGGGCAAGACCTACGGGAGCGAGGCCATCTGGAGCAAGACCGGGAGCACCGCGCCCTGCTGGAGCAGCACGGCCAGCCAGCGGCTCACGTCCCGCAGGCTCAGCTCGACCTGGAAGCGGCCCGCGCACAACCAGCGGCCAACGCTGGGGCTCCAACGGCGCTTCCGGCACAAACGGGAAGAGAACGCACGCCGCCTCAAACGGGTCAAATAACGGAGGCCGAACAATCGGCAGCAATGGAGCCCGGACGAACGGCAGCAGCAGGCCGGCGAACGGCAGCCAAAGCAGACCGGCGAACGGCACCAAGAGCCGGCCGGCGAGCGGCAGTGCGGTCCGCGGAGCAAAGCCTTCATCCTGGGGCAGGAACGGTCATAGTAACGGAGCCAAGCCAGCCGGCAAGCCGCCCGCGAACGGACGCAGCAGCGGCCTGAAGCGGAAGGACACTCGGACAGATAGCCGCAAACCGGCGCTGACCGCTGGGGCCAAGGCCGGCAACAGCAAGCGCTATGGCTTTACTGCGCGGCCCAAGCCGGAGTCGAAGAAGCGCGGATGAGCCTGTAAAAATGACCCCTGACAGCAGCTTTCATGGTCTGCCGGAAGCCAAGCGAACGATCATTGTGGCAATTGACGGGCCGGCAGGCGCGGGCAAGAGCACGATCGCGCGCCACCTGGCTCGACATTTCGGTCTCCTGAACTTGGAAACGGGAGCAATGTATCGCGCCTTCGCTCTGAAAGCGCTGCGGGCTGATGTCCCTCTCAACGACAGCAAGCTGCTTGAAGAGCTGGCAGCCGAGACCGCGATCCGACTGGAAGCAGGCGACAGCGAGAATAGCGTTCTTGTGGACGGCGAAGACGTGACGGGGCTGATTCGCAATCCCGAGGTAACCGATGCGGCCTCGCGGGTGAGTGTGCATCCAGCCATCCGCTCGTGGATGGTAAAGCTCCAGCAGCAACTGGGCGCCGTGGGCGGTGTGGTGATGGAGGGGCGGGACATTGGGACCGTCGTCTTTCCGCATGCCGAGGTAAAGATCTTTCTGGATGCTGCTCCCGAGGTGCGCGGACAGCGTCGGTTTGAGCAGCTTGGACCGGCGCCGGCGGTACAGCCTGAGGAAGTGATCCGGGATTTGCGGGCGCGGGACGAACGGGATCGTAATCGTGCGGATTCGCCACTTAAGCCGGCGGAAGACGCGGTCCTGCTGGACTCGACAAACATGACGCTGGACGAGGCGGTTCGCGCGGCTGAGGCGATTGTGGAAGCCAAGCTGTCGGGCGCGGCTTTGCAGGCCTAAACGCACGTAACCGGAGAATACCGGCCGGATGCGATAGGCTCATAGATGTATGGAAATCACCTGCACCCGTTGCCACCAGACAATTCTCGCGGACAACACCTATTGCCCGGCATGCGGGCTGCCGCAACTGGTTTGCTCGGCTGAAGGCGGAACAGGCACGAGTGTGGCCGAGCACCTGATCGAGCCGGTACGCGATGCAGGCAGCGTGGACTGGAAGGCGGCACTGCGCGTCGTGCTGATGCTGGCGGTTCCTGCAGGCATCCTTTCGAGCGAAGCGACACCTTTTGGATTGCTGGGAATGTTCTGGATGGCCGCTGCGGCAGCGCTGGCGGTCTTTCTCTACCTGCGGCGGCAACGGCCGGGATGGATCACGATGGGTGCGGGAGCGCGCATTGGACTGGTGACCGGGTTGTTGGGCGGCTGGCTGGCTTTTGCCATCAGCGGGAGCTCGCTCTACATGCAGCGGTTTGTCTTTCACCAGGCCGACCAGATTGACGGCGAATGGAAGACGGCCCTGGTTGCAAGCCAGGAACTGACGCAGCAATGGATGGCTGGGATGAGCACGCCGGAGATGGCGCACGCACAATCGGCCAAGGCACAGGCGTGGATGCTTTCACCGGGTGGCCATGCGGGCTGGGCAGCCTTCGGATTTGCCTGCGACGCGCTGTTCCTGCTGTTTTTTGCCGTGGCGGGCGGTGCACTGGGAGCGCGAATCATGGCGCGAACGCGCCGGCCGCAGGTCTAGGACCTGGTACGAGGAAAGATCGAGTTCCACTTCTCCACAGGTTGCCGCGGACTAGTACCGCCTCGTATCATCCAGCGAAGGACAGGCGAGGGATGGGCAGCGGAAAACTATGAGCGAAGCCAAAGAGACAGCAAACCTGCGTGTGAAGGGCCGGTTGATGTCCGCGTCGGAGATCGAGCGTACTCTGGTGCGCCTGGCCCACGAAATCGTAGAGAAAAGCAACGGAAGCGAAGACCTCGTGCTGGTGGGCATCAAGCGCCGGGGCGTTCCTCTGGCAGAGCGGCTGGGCAAGCTGATCTCGCAGATCGAGAAGCGAACGGTTGCAACCGGCGTACTCGACATCCAGTTCTATCGCGATGACCTTTCGACGGCGGACGTACGACCGGTGGTGACACCTGGGTCGATCGGGGTCGAAGTGGAAGGCCGCGACGTGGTGCTCTGCGACGACGTGCTCTACACGGGCCGGACAATTCGCGCGGCTCTGGATGCGCTGTTTGACCACGGCCGGGCGAGACGCGTACAGTTGGCCGTTCTGATCGACCGAGGCCATCGCGAGTTACCGATTGAAGCGACTTATGTGGGCAAGCATGTGCCCACCAGCAGCCGCGAGATTATCGAAGTGAAGTTCCAGGAAGTGGACAACGACGAGCAGGTGCTGCTGGTCGAGCGCACGGACTGAACGACAAGGGATTGGCTTCTGCCCGCGGGCCACGCGGCAAACCTGAGGAGCCGATTCAAAACCGGACCGGAGCCCGGTGCTCCGGCGAACGCCGAGTATGAACCCGACCCCAGCCGCTCGTCGCGCTATTCATCCGCCCCCCGGGCCCACTTCTCTATTCCCATATCTCCCTGGCTCGCTGCTCTCTGCGGGTGACCTCTCCCTGGAGGAAATCAGCCACATCCTAAGCCGGGCCACGTTCCTCGAAAACGAAGACCCGCTCAAGCGGGACCGGATCCTCTTGAAGAGGAAGATCGCGCTGCTCTTTTACGAGTCGTCGACGCGAACGAGGACGAGCTTTGAACTCGCCGCCAAGGCACTGGGCGCCGATACGACGCTGGTTTCCAGCCTTTCTTCGAGCATTGAAAAGGGTGAGTCGCTGAAAGACACCGGGCTGACCCTGCGGGCGCTGGGCGCCGAGGCGATTATCCTGCGCCACAACTCTTCGGGCGCGCCCTGGCTGCTGGAGGCCGAAACGCGGCTGCCGGTGGTGAATGCGGGCGACGGGATGCATGAGCATCCGACGCAGGCGCTGCTTGATCTGCGGACGATCCTGACCCACCTCCGACCGGGTGTGACCACAGTGGACGGTGAAACGCTCGCCGGTGTAACGGTGACGATTGTGGGCGACATCATGCACAGCCGCGTTGCGCGTTCGAACATGATGCTGCTGCCGCGGTTGGGGGCGCACGTGATCTTGTGCGGTCAGAGGGAGCTGTTGCCGGAGGTTGCGGGGCAGGCTGGGCCGGGAATCACCCTGGAGCGGAATTTTGATGCGGCGCTGCACCAGTCGCAGGTGGTGATGATGCTGCGGATTCAAGGCGAGCGGCTGGCAGGGTTGCAACTGGATCTTGAAGAGTACAAAGCCAACTACCAACTCACCGGGCCGCGGCTGGCGGCACACGCGCCGAAGGCGGTGGTGATGCATCCCGGGCCGATCATTCGCGGCATGGAAGTAACGGCAGGCGTTGCAGACGGCGTGCAGTCGGTGATCCTGGAACAGGTAAAGAACGGCGTGGCGATTCGGATGGCCGTCGTGGAGCGGGCCCTCACAGTGGGAGGCGCGGCATGACGGCTCTGGCGATTAAAGGCGGACACGTGCTGGATCCTGCCGCGGGCATAGACGGGCTTAAGGACATCTTGCTCAAGGACGGGCATGTGGCTGAGATTGCCGGGCCGGGCAAGCTGAAGCAGGCAAACGGCGCGAAGGTTTTGGACGCGACAGGACTGACTGTTGCACCGGGACTAGTCGACATTCACGTACATCTGCGCGAGCCGGGCCAGGGCTACAAGGAGACGATTGCCACCGGAACGGCGGCGGCGGCGGCAGGCGGATTTACTTCTGTAGCGGCGATGCCGAATACGAAACCGGTGAACGACTCGCCAGAGATCACTCGCTGGATGCAGGCGGCGGAGCGCGGGGCGAGTGTACGGGTGTTTCCGATTGCGGCGGCCACGCGGGGATCGAAGGGCGAAGCGATCAACGACTACGCAGCGCTGAAGGCTGCGGGCGCAGTGGCCGTGAGCGACGACGGGCTGCCGATTCTGAAGGATGGCACGATGCGCGAGGCTCTGGCCGCGGCGGCGCGCGTGGGGCTTTGCGTAATTCAGCACGCCGAGGACACGCGGATGACGGCGGGCGGCAGCATGAATGCAGGGCCGGTAGCGTTCAGGCTGGGCCTGCGGGGGATGACGGCAGAGGCCGAGACGAGTCTTGTGGAGCGCGACATCCGGCTGGTAAATGAGCTGCGCGAGGCGCGGCCGCACCTGCATGTTGCACATACGTCAACAGCAGGCGCGATGTCTGCGGTACGCCAGGCGCGGCGCAATGGGCTGCGGGTGACATGCGAGGTTGCGCCGCATCACTTTCTGCTCACCGACGAGCACGTGGGCCTCTACAACACCAATGCAAAAATGTGTCCCCCGCTGCGTGCGGCAGCCGATCGCGATGCCATGATCGAGGCGATTCTTGACGGCGTGGTGGACGCGATTGCAACAGACCACGCGCCCCACGCGGTACACGAGAAGGAAGTGGAGTTTGAGAACGCGCCGAACGGGATCACCGGCCTGGAGACAGCACTCGGACTCTCGCTCCGCTGGCTGCATAAGGAATGGAAGATGCCGATTGGGCGCGTTCTTAGCTTGCTCAGCGCGCAACCGGCTGCGCTGCTCGGGCTGAAGGGCCGCGGGACGCTGGCCATGGGCAGCTTTGCCGATGTGGTGATCTTTGACCCAAAGGCTGAGTGGATATATCGCGCGCGGGAGACGAAATCCAAGTCGCGGAATACGCCGTTCGACGGATGGACCATGCAGGGCCGTGTGCGCTGGACGATCAGCGAAGGGCGCGTGGTGTACTCTAACCCGGCGTAACTGCGGAAACGCAAATCTTCGGCAGCGCCTTTGATTCTTCCTGCATCCAAGGGCCAAGAGCTATTGAAAACGCTAGGAGGGGCGCAATGTTGATTTTGCCCGGCGCATTCCAGTTTGTGCACTGGAGCCTGTTCTTCCTTCGGCTCATGGTGGCGCTGGTATTCGGAACCAGCGGATACAACCATCTGAAGGACCCGCGCGTCCGCGCGAAGAGCATTGGCATGAGCGTGAGGTTTACAGTCTTTCTCGGGGTGGCTGAACTGGCAGGAGCCCTCGGCCTTTTGTTCGGCGTACTCACTCAATGGGCCGCAATTGGATTGATTCTGCTCATGCTGGGCGCAATCTACAAGAAGATCACGGTGTGGAAGACCGGCTTCTGGGGCGAGAACTCGATGGGATGGCACTACGACCTGATGCTTATTGTGATGAACCTGGTGATTCTGTGCACCGGCGGCGGGCTTTATGCGCTGATGCCGCCGTTGTAACGCCCGCTCATGTTATATTAAAATATAACTCATTCGCAGAGGTGGCGCGATGCACACAACGAATCTCCGAAAGGTCGGCGGGTCGGTGATGCTGGCGGTTCCACCGGCGATCCTGGATCAGTTGCAGCTCAAGGCTGGAGCTACGGTGGGTCTGGCTGTGGAGGGGGATAAGCTGATCCTGAAGGCGCAGAAGAGGCCGAAGTACACGGTGGAGGAGTTGCTTGCCCAATGTGACTACTCTGCGCCCCTGGAGCGGACAGAAGAGGAGCTTGAGTGGCTCAACGCACCGCCCGTAGGCCGCGAACTGATATGAAGCGCGGCGATATCTACCTCGTCTCGCTCGACCCAACGTTTGGCCACGGACAACAAGGTACGCGCCCCGTTCTTGTGACCTCCCCGGACAAGTTCAATGAATTGACCCGTGCCCCAGTCGTTGTGCCCATCACAACGGGCGGGAACTTTGCCCGCGTGGCCGGATTTACCGTCTCGCTGATGAGCGCCGGCACGCGGACAACAGGCGTTATCCGTTGCGATCAGCCCAGGACAGTTGATCTGATTGCGCGAGGGGCACGCAGGCTCGAATCCGTTCCGACTGCGATTTTGAATGAGGTGCTGGCGGTGCTTGCGCCGTTGTTCGAGTAATCGGTTGTCGTGCTGATCACCGTGGTCTGTCGTAATAGCCGGAGCGGATATTGACGCTTGCCACGCGTTGAGGAGTTTTCAACTCGATACGGTGAAATGCCCCGTCGTGCGTCAACTTCGCAGGGTTATAGATCAGCCGATATTGATTGCGCAGATCCGCCTCAATGATGCGCAGGTCGCTGTCAATTCCCGCTTCAGAGTCATCGGCGGTAAACACGCGGCCGCCAGTCTGCTGAGCCAAGTCTGCCAACGCTTTGGGTCCGCTCGAAAAGAGATTGGGAGCTGGCTCCGCGCGAAAAACATAAATTGCAGTATTGGCGCGCTGACAGACATCGACTACCTCTTCCAGGGAGGTGTGGCTTGCGTTATCTTCGCCGTCAGAGAAGAGCAGGATGAAGTTTCCACTGGCAGCGTGATCGACTTTGCCAAACACACTGAAACATGCACGAAATATCGTGTCGAACATGGCCGTTCCACCTAGCGGATTCTCTCTCCCAGCAACTACCTGCTGTATGCCCGCGGCAAGCGCTGCCGGGTCGCTGGTCCACGGTTGCGTGATTTTTGATAAGAAGCCAAAGTTCATGACGAATGCCAGATCGGATCGTTGCCTCAGAAGCCGTTGAGCAAACTTGATCGAGATTGCCCGGTTCGCGGAAACCTCTTGCTGCATGGACTCGCTTGTATCGATGAGAATCCCGGCGCGCAGAGTTAGATCCTGCAAGGAACGAAACTCGATGATCCTGCGTGGCGGCTTGCCGTTATCCAACAGGCTCAGTTCATCCAGTTTCAGGTCGTTTACCGGGAGGCCATGGGCATCGGCTGCGTGAAATGTGAGGCTTACCTCATCGACCGCGACTTTGAGCCTGTAGGCTTCTGCGCTCTCACCGGCCTCACCGCTTGCTTGCGCATCTGCACAAGGCTGCTGGGCAAGAAGCGCTACAAAGAGAAGGCAGACAAACGAAAGTCGAAGCATGGCGCAAGTCTCAGAAATAAACGGGATCTGCAATATAGACGCAGACCGCGACTGTTTGCCTCAGACATGCGGTCTTGGAAAATCTGGAACTCACGCCAAGGGCAGGCGGAGATGAGGGCGGAACTGTAGCAGAGGCGCTGGCCTAGCTAGCTTGCTTAAACTCCAGCGTCGCCAGGTTCAAGTTGCCCTCGGTGAGGATGTGCACCGTGAGCACGCTCTTGCCGGCGGGGAGCCGAAGCTTGACGAGTGCGGGAGCGATGTTCCAGTGGTGCCACTGACGCCAGGCGACGGTCTCCGCAGGATTGAAGGTGGATTCGATTGTGAGAGGCCCGGTGGCAGGCTTGCCGTTGACGTCGATGGAGATGGTTCCGCCGCGATTCGAGGTGTAGAGCAGGTCGGCTGTGTATAAGCCCGCGTGGGCGGTTTCGACAGTCATATTGAACCACTCGCCGGGCTCAGTCCAGCCGACATAAAGCAGGCCCTTTGGCGGCGTGACCTTTTCGAAGGGGCTGTTGTCGATCTGGTCGCCGTGATCGGGGAATTTTGTGTAAGAGATGTCCACGCTCTCGTCTTTGCGGAACTCATTCAGGTAGGTTCCGTCGAGTGGGTTGAGGCCTCCACTGCCGCTATTCCTCGCGTCGGAGTCGTGATACGCGGCGCCTTCGCCACCGAGGTCATAGTAAGCACAATAGACCGTGCCTGGAATCTTCTGAGGGCCTCCGGAGTAGCGGCTGTCGTGAAAGGGCGTGCCTTTGTAGCTCGCAAGGAAATCAGATTTTACCCCGCAATACGCCGCCGCGAGGAAGAGAGCGAACATCGCAACATAGAGAATCGGTCGTGTGCGAGAACTCTTCATCGGTCGGCCTTCACGCCGCGGCGCTGAGAAATATCCCATCCTCTGCTAACTGCCAAAAACAGCAGCGTTGCCAGCCCATACATGGCCATCAAGATCCCACCCACGCGCAGCACCGACAGAAAGTAATCGAGCCATGGCGGCCAAGCATCATTCAGCAGCCCGGGGAAGCCCAATATGCCCAAGACATGAAATGCCACAACGTAGCCGAGCGTCAACAAAATCGGCAAGAGACACGCCGCGGGAATTCCCTTCGATCTCCGAACGCCTTCCCAAAGCACCGTACAGACCGCAAGTCCCGTAATGGCGACGACTATGAGTTTGCCCAGCGTTGAATCACTGAAGCGAGATACAAGGATAAAGGCGGCCAAACCTGCTCCCTGAAATAGCAGGCCCAGGATGCCGAACCAGAAGAGCTTCATGGACTTAGTCCTCCTTTCGCCGAGCAACTAATTCCACCGGCCTCTCTAAAACAATTCCCGATCAGCCTTTGCGGCGGTAGAGGATCTGAAAGTCGTAGCCCGGGTTCGCTGGGAAAAGCATGGCGACATGGCGCAGGCGCTCGGCCAGGGCGGGCGCGGCGAGCAGAGGGTAGTCCCGCTCGCGAAGGTCGTGGTAGTCGAAGTCGACAGCCAGAGAAAGCATGTAGATCGCCAGAGCGTCGGAGAATGCCGAATCGTAATAGGCTGACCGCGCGCGCTCGTCGATCGACTTCTTTCCTTCTCCAACCAAACCGTCCTGAGCGCGGCGGCGTGCTTCCCAGGCGTCCTGACTGGTCTCTCCGCGGACCTGGGCCTCGGCCTGGGACCAGGCGAGCGCCGAAAAGCTCTCGGGAACGCCTGCTGCCTCAACAAAGTTGTGGGCGACGTTGATCAAAAACTCAAAGGCAAGCCCGAAGCGGTCTTCAACAAGGCGGGTAGAAAGGAAGACGGCCTCGGTTGAGCCGAAGGTTGCGTTGCGATGGCAGATGGCGCGGTCACCGAGTTCGACGGTGTAGGAAGGGGCGATCAAGATTTCGCCGGTATCGGCGATGGCCAGGGGAACGAAGTAATAGGCGCGCTGCGCGAGCGCCGCCGAGAGCGCGGATGGTACAGCCCCGACGAGGCGCGCGAGATCGGCTTCAGGAACGCGGGTTTCTCCCCATGCGGCAAAGTTCACGCCGTTTGGAGCAAGGGTAGCTTTGGCCTGCGCAGCCACCTTTTCGGCGGACCACAATTCGATTTGTGCACTGGTGGACATGAATCTGTATTCTAGACGACAGAGGCTCTTAGGATGACGGTTTCAGCACAGAGCGAGCGCAGACAGGGCGGTACGGTGCTCGGTTTCCCGCTCAAGGGATTCGGCCTGTTCACCAGCTTGCTGCTGGCCTTTGCATCGGCGTTCTTTACGTTTTTTGCGACAACGGCTGTGGCGATTTTTGCGCTGCTCGCGTGGAACCTGATTGGACATCACAAAGTGAGCTACGCTGACACCTACCTCTACGTTGGGTTCCCGGCGGGCGTGCTGGTGTTGCTGGTGGCGCTGCCGGTATTCGGTGTGCTGTGGCTGAGGGCTAAAGCGCGCGCGTGAGGCGAGACTGTTGAGCGGAGCCTGGCAGCCTTTGGTTCAAGCCAAGAGCTAGAAAAGACATCCCTCAGCGGCCAAAGCCGCGTTGATTCATGAAGCTTCATGGCACGACTGAAGTCGTGCCCTTTCAAAGCTCGACTTTCGCTCGAGACCGCTACAGGCCAGCCGGTCGAGGATCTGCCTTGTCGTACTTTGCCACCTGGATCTTGCGGGCAAGGCCGACTTTAGAGAGCAGCCAGATGCCCCACCAGTTGGGATCGAATTCGTACCAGGCAAGGCCGTGACGCGCGCTTACCGGGTGGGCGTGGTGGTTGTTGTGCCAGCCTTCGCCGCCGCTGAAGAGCGCTACCCACCAACTGTTGCGGGAGTCATCGCGGGTTTCAAAGCGCCGGCTGCCCCACAGGTGGGTTGCGGAATTCACCAGCCAGGTGGCGTGAAGGCCGAGCGTGACGCGCAGGAAGCCACCCCAGAGCAGCATGCCGACGCCGTTCTTCCAGCCGCCGGCCCACCAGCCGAGGGTGAAGAGGAGGACGCCGCTGGCGGTGATGGGAATCCAGTGGTACTTGCTGAGCCAGACATGGAAGCGGTCACGCGCGAGGTCGGGGACGTAGCGGGAGAGAGCCGCGGTCTGTGCGTGGAGCGAGTTGCCCCAGATCATCCAGCCGGTGTGGGCCCACCAGCCGCCTTCGCGCGGGGTGTGGGGGTCGCCGTCGTGGTCACTGTGCTGATGGTGGACTCGGTGGGTGGCCACCCAGAAGATGGGGCCGCCCTCGAGCGAGAGCGTGGAGCAGAGCGCCATGAGGTACTCAAGCCACTTGGGAACCTGGTAGCCACGGTGCGTGAGCAGGCGGTGGTAGCACATGCCGATACCCACGTTGATGGCCAGTATGTAGAGTATGACCATCGCGGCCAGGCGCCCCCAACTGAAGAAGAAAAACGCGGCAAGCGCGCCGACATGGAAGAGAACGATGACCCAGAGAGTGAGCCAGTTGATGCCGTCTCCCACTGTGGCGGCACGGCCCATGCGGACCTGTTCGCGCGCAGGAACCGCATTTGTCGCGGCGGGAGCGGCGTATTCCGGAGGCGCCGGGGCGGTGGTTGTTGACATCTCGGATGTGGATTCGTTCGAAGTGAGGGGAAGAACAGTTGCCATATTTGAGCAGATTCCTTGACGCGTGGCGAGAAGCACACACCTGCTCACATTGTATAAGAAGGAAGGGTATTTGCTGAGCAATTGAATACAACGTTCAGGGAGGGACCGGAACCCTTCCGTGGAATAAATGAGCGGGCCGATGACGGAGCAGGACGTATGACCAACGAAACTGGCCGGATCGAAGCTTTCTCTGACGGCATCTTCTCCATTGCCGCCACGCTGCTGGTGCTGGAGCTGAAGGCGCCGCCCGCAACGGAGCCCTTCTGGCAGGGTATTGCCGCGCAGTGGCCCGGGTACGCAAGCTTTCTGCTGAGCTTTCTCTTTATTGGGATTATGTGGATCAATCACCACCGGCTGTTCTCGCACATGCGGCGGTCAAGCGATCTGCTCCTGGTGACCAACCTGCTGTTGCTGCTGGGGGTTGTGTGGATTCCCTACCCTACTTCGCTGATAGCGCAGGCAGTGCTGACCGGGCGGCTCAAGGATGCCGCAATTCTCTACAACGGGTCATATCTGGTGATTGCAATTCTGTTTAATCTCCTCTTTGGCGTGTGCGTGACGGGGGAGTTGCTGGACCGCACGGTGACTGGTGTGCGGAACATTGCGCGTAGTTTTGCGGCCGGGATTCTGATGTACGTGATCTGCTTTGCGGTGACGTGGTGGAACGTGTACCTGAGCCTGGCGATCAACTTCGGAATGGCGATGTTCTTCCTTTTGTCGCCGGACCAGATGGCCAAGAACTGCACCAAGCACCATCCCTTCGGAGCGGAACCGATCGAGTGAGTTAGTCCAGGGCAAGCAAAGGAGTTTAGTTGTTGGGGTCGGAGCCGAACTGTCCGCCGCCGGTGACGAAGAGCTTCTCGGCCTGACCGCGCGCGATGCGGTAGAGCGCGAACTGTCGTTCAGTGGCGCCACGCATTTCAAAGAGCAGCTCGCCGCGGTTATCTCCCAGTGCGTCCACCGCGTCAACCAGGCGCAGGCGAGGATTGTCGTCGAGATGGGCTGCATCCGAGACGACTTTGAACAGCACCTGGACATTGCCGTAGAAGTCCGGCTGAGCGATGAGGGTGACGAATTTCTGTTGGGCGGGCGGCGCATCGGTATGGGCCGTCAGCACCAGCGTTGCCTCAGAGCCGTACGTAAGCTCGAAGGCGCGGAAGCGCTCATCCACGAGGGGTGCGGGCTCGGATAGCCGCTTTGATGCAGCGGCCTTCGCAGTCCGGTGAACTGTCGTAGTCTTTTGGGTGGCCGTGGTGGTCTTCGCCTTGGGCGCAGGGGCCGGAGGCTTGAGGCCGAGCGCCTCGCGAGCGATGTCTTCCAGCGAAGACTTCATCTTGGCCTCAATGGCGGGATCTGACCACGTGTAGATGAAGGGGTGTTCGGGACGGTTCCGCGCATCGGATACGGCTACGGACTGTTCGAGATCGGGTGGCAAGCCGACGAGGCTGGGCAGCACCTTCAGGGTGTCCATGTTGGCGAGGCCACGCTTGAGCCGCGGGCGATCGGGATCTTCATTGCCCGGAATGGAAGAAACGTCTCCGAGATCGGAAGGCGGCGCCTTCTTGCTCTTGTGAAGCACGGGGCGGTCGGGATCGGATGGGGCCGAAGTGGCAGTGTCACCATCGGAGTCCTTTTTGTGGAGCACAGGCCGGTCGGAGTCTGCGATTGCTCCCGGAGAGGACGCTCCGGACGAGGGAGTGCCTGTGGAGGACGCATCCGCAGAGGAGTCGTCGGCCTCAGCAGATTTGCTCTTGTGCAGGACGGGGCGATCAGGATCGCTGGGTGCCGCAGGAGCCTGCCCTGATGTGGCGGCGCCACCAGCCGGCGCGTCGTCAGCGTGATGTTTGCGGTGGAGAACGGGGCGGTCGCCTTCCTGGTTGTCCATGCCCCACTCGGGAAGTGTGGGCTTGGGCGGAGTGCGCGGGGCATTTGGTATAGGCTTCCAGGCGCCAAAGCCCACCCACGAACCGAACTGCCGGCCCGCGGTTTGAACATCGTAGAGACCGATCGCTTTGCCGTGCTCCTGGAGCACGTACTCAACCTCGGGGGCTACTGCCAATGGCTCGGGACGTGCCAGGTAGATGCCGCCATCCTCAAGTTCTCCGTTGTCGTAGACAAGAACCGGGACGAGGCGGCTGGACTTGGGGTTCTCTTCCGGGCCGGTCCACTCGAGAACGCCAATGGAGCGCAGCACCGGGGCATCCTTGGTGTCTTTGGCGACTTGGCCGGGATACTGGGCGAAGGCTGGGAATGCGGCAGAAACAAAAAGTGCGGGCATGAGCGCGCGTCGGATCAAAAATTCAGCGATTCTGCGCAATGACATGTACCGCCTGTCTCGGGAATAATCGAATGGGCCGGCCAAGAGCGGCCTTTCAAATCTGAATGCGAAACTGAATTTGAGGATATTCCCCATGGAAATCAACCAGAAAGTTGCCGACTTTACTCTGCAAACCGACGAAGACAAGACCGTAAGCCTGAGCGACTACAAGGGTCAGCCCGTCGTGTTGTTCTTCTACCCTAGAGCGGATACCCCCGGATGCACAATTGAGGCCTGCGGATTCCGCGACACATTCAAGAAGATCCAGGCGGCAGGCGCCGTGGTGCTGGGCATCTCGCGCGATACCGTGAAAGCCCAGGCCAAGTTCCGCGCCAAGTACGACCTGCCGTACACGCTCCTTGCTGATGTAGACGAGAAAGTCTGCAATCAGTTTGGTGTGATGAAGGAAAAGAACATGTACGGCAAAAAGGTGTGGGGCATTGCGCGGACCACATTTGTGATCGGACCAGACCAGAAGCTGCTCCACATCTTTCCTGAAGTGAAGCCGGAAGGCCATGCCGAAGAGGTGCTGGCGCTGCTGAAGGATTGGAAGAAAGCACAGAAGTAATGGCGGCGAAGAAGCAGTCGCGCGGCAATGTGGGTGAATTGCCCGGCAAACTGCTGGCGCGCAGCTTCTTTGAGGCTTCGCCGGAGCATGTGTCGCTGGCGCTGCTCGGCAAGGTGCTAACGCACAAGACCAAGCAGAGGCTGTTGGCCGGTCGGATTGTTGAGGTCGAGGCCTACCTGGGCCCGCACAACGACCCGCCGGACGCTGCTGCGCACTCCTATCGCGGTCCCACGCCTCGAAACCAAGTTATCTTTGGGCCCGCTGGATATGCGTATGTCTATTCGATCTATGGGCGCTACTTCTGCGCGAACATCTCCTGCGAGATCGAGGGACAGGCGGGGTGTGTGCTGCTGCGGGCACTCGAGCCTATGCTTGGTCTCGACCAAATGGCCCGGAACCGCGGACTCGAGCCAGGGGCCGCGGCCAAGGATCTGACTTCAGGGCCGAGCAGGCTGTGCCAGGCACTGGGGCTGACCCGTGAGTTGCACAACGGGCTAGATCTGGTCGATAAGAAATCGCCCTTGCAGGTGCGGGACGACGGATTCTTGGCAGGCAGAGTGGTGACAACGGCCAGGATCGGGATCAATCCTGCAAACCCTGCGCTGGAGTGGCCGCTGCGGTTTGCCCTTGCCGGTCACCCGTGCGTCTCGGGGCCGAAGCAGATGCGGGGATGAGCGGTCGTAGGATCAGCGAGCGGTTGACCTTCTAAGCCCGGCGAGTTAAATCGTGGTAAGAATGGATCAAAAGAATGAACGATTTGTCATGAGGCCTTAAGGCAAGCTTCAGGCATCGTTGGATAATATGGTCTAGTTCCAACGAAGCGAGCATTCCCCATTCCCTTTCAGGAGAAATCCGGTTTGAGACGCTCTACGCTTGTTCAGCACTGCGGCAGGATAGCCCTGTTCGCGGCCACAATGACGATGATTGCCGGGGCACAGGCTCCGCAAACCGCACCGCCTGCGCAGGGTGGCCCTCCACCTGGTGGAATGCCGCCGGGGCCGCCGCGCAGCTTTCCCGCACCAACCAACCTGCAGGTGCTGCCAAAGACCCTGACTGGGCAGCAGGTGCACGAGATCATGGAGAAGTGGGAAGGGTATTTGGGGGGCCACTGTAGTACCTGCCACGCGGCCGACCCGAACAACATCGGACCGAACGGGCGTCCACGGCTGAACTTTGCCGACGACTCGAAGAAGGAAAAGGCGACTGCGCGGCTGATGTACAAGATGACCGAGGGCATCAACGTGGACTACATCGGCAAGATCGATAGCTCAGGCGAGCCGGTAACCTGCGGTACATGCCATCGCGGACATCTGGGGCCGGAGCCCTACAAGATTCCGCCGGAAGATCACGATCACGACCATCCTGGGCCACCACCGGGCGCTGCGCCACCGGCGAAGTAAGGGACCGAAAAGGTAGCAGGAGAAAGAAAGCGGGAGGGCCAATGGCCTCCCGTTTTCTTTTTGCTTTCCAGCTTTTGAGGTCTCGCCTGTGGATCAGTTTCCAGGCTGGTTCGTCGCGGGCTGACGGGCGTAGTCGCCGCTCTTGCCGCCGGTTTTGGATTCGAGCTGGATGGAGCGAATCACAATGCCTTTGTCGAGGGCCTTGGTCATGTCGTAGACCGTGAGCGCAGCGACAGAGGCTGCGGTAAGCGCTTCCATCTCGACGCCGGTGGAACCAACGGTTGCGGCAGAGGCAGTGATGCGGACCCCGCCCCCAACAACTTCGGCCCGCACGTCGACATGGGTCAGCGGAAGCGGGTGGCACATGGGGATCAGGTCGGCGGTGCGCTTCGCGGCTTGAATACCGGCGATGCGCGCCACCTGGAGCGGGTCGCCCTTGGGATTGTTTGGCAGCGCGGCGAGGACGGCCGCGGAGAGCTCAACGAATGCCGAAGCGGTGGCCGTTCGGCGGGTGGGCTGCTTGGCGCCAACGTCAACCATGGAGGCCCGGCCTTCGGCGTCAAAGTGCGAGAGCTTGTTGCTCGTGGATTCAGACATCGTGTTCCTCAGGCCAGCAGAATGCGGACGATCGCGCCCTTTTCAAGATTGGCGTCGTGATCGGGAATAACGAGAAAGCAGTTGGACCGGGCAAATGCGGCGACGTCGCCGGAGCCCTGCATCGGAATCTGGGTGACTCGCGGCAACCGGTTGTCGGCGGATCCAAAGTCACAGCGGGCGGGCAGAAAGCGGGTGAGGCGGGGCTTGGCGCTACGACTCATGTCCTCAGCGAGTTGCGCAAGCGCGAATCGCGGACTTGGTGAACGGTCGCCGGCGAGCGCAGCCAGGACCGGTGCCGCGAAGAGCAGAAACGTGACGGCGGACGAGATCGGATTGCCGGGCAGTCCAAAGAAGTGCTTCGCACCGTTCTGGTTTTGGGGGAGATTCTTGCCCCGGATCGGGAGTTCGCCGAAGACCAGCGGCTTGCCGGGCTGGATATGGACGCCGGTGAAGTGGAATTGTGCGTCGAGGCGCGCAAGCGCGGGTTCAACCAGGTCGAATCTCCCCGCGGAGACGCCGCCGGAGATGATCAACAGATCAGCGTCCACGGCCAGTGCGAGGGCGCGGTCGAGCGAGGCGGCGTTGTCGGCAGCCGTGGGCAGAATCCACGGATCGCCGCCCGCAGCCGTAACCAAGGCAGCGAGCATGGGGGCATTCGAGTTGCGTATCTTGCCTGGCCCCGGCACAACATCGATGGAGACAAGCTCATCGCCCGTTGTGAGGATGGCCACACGGGGCCGAACGAAGACCTCGAGGAATCCATAACCACAGGATGCGGCAAGTGAGATCTGCGGTGCGCTGATTGGGGTTCCGCCAGGCAGAAGCTCATCGCCCTCGTGGGCTTGTGCGCCGCTGGCTACAAGGTTCTCACCGCGAACGAGCTTGCGTTGCGGGAGCAGCCGGACCCGGCCGTCCACCACCTCGACGTGCTCGACCATGGCAACGGCATCGGCGCCGTCGGGCACCGGAGCTCCGGTCATGATCTCGCAGGCGGAACCGGCAGCCAGGGGCGGAGGAGGCACGTCGCCGGCGCGCACCGAGCCAGCAATCGTGAGGAATTCGTGGGCGGATGCCTCGTCAGCACGGCAGGCAAAGCCGTCGCGCGTAGAGCGGGCGAAAGGAGGCTGAGGACTGTCAGCGAGGAGAGGATAAGCCAGCACCCGGCCAGCAGCGTGAACCAGACCCACCCGCTCACTGGCCGGGGTATGTCCCGCCAAACGCGAGGCGCATTGGGCGACTAGTCCGGAAGCTTCATCGAAGCCGAGCAGCGGGGAGGGCATGGAATGGATTGTAGAGCGTTGGAGCGTCACTGAACGAAGGCCACGACGAATTGGAAAGCGCTGAAAAAAGGAAAAGGCGCCCGCCGAAGCGGACGCCCTGAATTCCCTGGAGCCGGAAAGTTGATTACTTCCTCTTCTTCTCGGCCTTGTAGGTGTTGTCGACAGTGGTGGAGAATCCGGAGAGGATTCCCTTGACCTCGGCAGCATAGAGGCCGTTTGGCTGGAGGTCGAGGTACTTCTGGTAGGCCTCAAGGCATCCTGGCGGGGCGACCAGTTTCTTGGTCTTCTCATCCAGGGTGGTCTTCTGGATCAGGGCGTTGCCCTTGAGGTAGTAGGGGATGGGCTGCTTTGGATCGGCATCGATAGCCTTCTGAGCTGCCGCAGCCTGTCCGTCGGCGTTGTTGGCCATCATGAAGATGACCGCTTCATTCTTGTAATACATGCTGGCGCGCGTCGGGTCGAGCTTTGCAGCGGCATCGTAAGCGGCGTTAGCTTCAGGCACCTTGCCCGTGCGGGCGTAAATCTCTCCCAGTCCAGCCTGGGCCAGGCCCTGCACATTCAGATCCTGCTTCTTGGCCGCTGTGTCCACCTCAAGCGCCTTCTTGAAGGCGGTCTCAGCCTGTTCGAATTTCTTGAGGCCGGTCTCAGCCTGACCAAGACGGGCCCAAAGAATCGAGGCATCGGGCTTGGCGACCGTGTCTCTCAGCATCATGGTTTCGATGTCGGTATACTTCTCGGTCTTGATTTCAGCTTCCTTGGCGTCGAGATCGGCCTTGCTGGCGGTTGCACCGAGGGTCTTCGTGGCGGCTTCTCTCGCGCTGTCGGAGTCTTTCAGATCCTGGATCGATGTGCCGAGGTCGGCGTTGATATGCTTGATGACCTCGTTGGCCTTCATCGCTTCAGAGTTCTTCTTCCTGAGCTCATCGAGTTGCTTCTTCTGCTCCGGAGAGAGCTGATCGATGTACTCCTTGCGGCTCATGTCGATGTCTTGCTTCAGATCCGCGCCGACCGTCACTTTGACGCTGTCGACGTGGTCGGATTCCTTGTCGTCGGGGACTCCTACATTGCGATAGACGAGCTTGTAGGTGCCAGCGGGGACTTCGGCAGAGAAATCGCCGTTGGCGTCGACCGGGAACTTTGAGGCTGCGCCTGAGAGCTTGCCCTCGGCAAACATTACAGTGCCGCCTGCCTGGGGGGTGCCGCTGGGGTTGGTGACGTGGCCGTGGACCTTGCCCGTGTTCGCTGCCGGAGCGGGGGTCTGCGCAAGAGCGGGCAAAAGTGCGAGTCCCAGCACGCCCAGACAAAGTGCAATAGTGCGTTTCATGTTCTTCTCCTTAAAAGCGGTGGGAAGCAGACTTCCGACCGGCTCAAAACACATTTCAGCCCAACCGAGAGATGGGTGCCGAGGGCAATTCTCCCTTCTCGCGTGGCCTCCAAAACCAAATACCAGCGGCTCCATGGTCATTCCTGAACAATTAGGGCAATGATCCCTGCCGCCGACAGAAAACTGAGCGGAAGACGCCGCTCAATGCCTGGTGCGGAACGCTTCCAATCGCAGGACTCACGTTAAATCCAACCGACTACCCAACACAAGGGCAAGACGAAGCACATCCGGTGATTCCCCGGGTTTCCCGCCGAGGCTCCAGTTGCCGCAGGAGATCGCGCGTCGAGAAATGGGCTGTGCTGGGCCGTCCACCGCCCTGTGCAGTCTCATGGTAGAGCCGCGGGAGGGGGTTGATTGTGGCCTGTATCACACCGTTGGGCCTCTCCCGACTGACCCCCAACCACTGCCAGGTCGGGTGATCAGGCCCTAGAATGAGAAGAAATGGCAACGACGATTCGCAAGGCAACGCGGGCCGATGTACCTGTGATTCTTGATTTCATTCGCGCGCTGGCAATCTACGAACGCGAGCCGGATGCGGTCTCGGCCACTGAAGAAGGCCTGCTGCGGGACGGGTTCGGCCCTAATCCCTTCTATTTCTGCATGATAGCGGAACACGAGGGAGCACCTGCGGGGTTTGCGCTTTACTTCTTCAACTACTCCACCTGGATGGGCCGGCCGGGGCTCTACCTTGAGGACTTGTTTGTGCATCCGGAGTTCCGGGGGTTGGGTATCGGCAAGGCGCTGCTGCAAAGCGTGGCAGCAATTGCCGTGGAGAATAATTGTCCCCGGCTGCAATGGGAGGTTCTGGACTGGAATACCCCAGCCATCGACTTCTATCGCGCGATGGGCGCCGAGTTCCTTGACGAGTGGCGAAATGTGCGGGTGTCGGGCGACGCGCTTGCTCGGCTGGCCGAGGCACCTGCTCGGGACAATATCGAGATCGAATCGGATGGCCCCGGTCTTGCAGGGAGCAGGCCTTGAAGATTCGCGTCATTGGCGGAGGGCTGGCCGGTCCTGAGGCAGCGCTGACAGCGGCTCGGCTTGGCTGTGCGGTCGACCTTTACGAATTGCGGGCGGTTGTGGATGGCAAGCCGAGGCTGACACCCGCGCACCAGACGACGGACTTCGGCGAACTGGTGTGCTCAAACTCGCTGAAGAGCGAGACGCCCAATACTGCGCCCTGGCTCTTGAAGCAGGAGATGCGGCGTGGGGGCTCTGCCCTATTGCGTCTGGCGGATGCGACGGCCGTACCCGCGGGACACGCGCTGGCCGTGGACCGGGTGGAGTTTTCGCGAAGGATAAGCGAGGCGATTGCAGCGGAACCGTTAATCCACGTAATTCGCGAAGAGGTCACGAGTCTTGAGCAGGACGGCGACACGGCATGCACCATCGTTGCCACCGGCCCGCTGACCTCCGACGCACTGAGCGCGGAGATTGAGCGCATCACCGGCTCGGGACGGCTGGCGTTTTACGATTCGATCTCGCCGATCGTGGATGCGGAGTCGATCGATATGGAACGCGTCTACATGGCGGCGCGCTGGGACAAGGGCACGGCTGACTACATCAACTGCCCGATGAATCGCGATGAGTATGAGCGCTTTCTCGACGCGCTGCTGGCCGCGGAAGCGGCGGAGGCAAAGGAGTGGGAGAAGCTCGATTACTTCGAGGGCTGCCTGCCCATTGAGGTGCTGGCACGTCGCGGGCGCGAGACGCTGCGCTTCGGGCCGATGAAGCCGGTGGGCCTGCGCGATCCGCGGACGGGCATGACGCCGTGGGCCGTTGTGCAACTGCGCCAGGAGAATCTGCGCGCAGACAGCTACAACCTGGTGGGCTTCCAAAACCATCTCAAGTTTGGCGAGCAGGCAAAGGTGCTGCGGCTGATTCCGGGCCTCGAGAACGCGCGCTTCCTGCGCTACGGACAGATTCACAGGAACACCTACATCCAGGCGCCGCTGCTGCTGGATGAGACGCTGCGGCTGAAGACCCGGCCGTCGATTCTGTTTGCCGGGCAATTATCCGGCGTCGAAGGCTACACGGAGTCGATCGCCACCGGGCTTCTGGCTGGAATCTATGCGGCAGCGATCGCACACGGTGAAGAGCCAGTGGCCGCACCGCGCCGGTCGGGGCTGGGCTCGCTGGTGAACTACATTACGCACGCCAACCCAAAGGACTTTCAACCGGCCAACATCACCTTCGACTTGCTTGAGCCCCTCGATGAAGCGGAGCGAAAGAAGATCCGCGATAAGAGAGAGCGGCACAGGATCCAGTGCGAACGGGCGCTGGAGGCGTTTGATGGCTGGTGGGCGGCAATCGGGATGGCAGCGGCCGCTCCGAGCCGGTAGTCTGCTGTGAGCAAGCTTTCGGGAGTCCGGCTCGATGGCCTTCACCAATTCTCTGATCCAGACCAATTTCCTGATGATGTTGACCAATCCGCTTGCGCATCCGATTCTCGGCGTGGTTCTCCGCGTGGGATTTGGTGCATACATCGTGTATGCCGCGCGCAGGTTCTATGCCGATCCGCTGGGTTACTTTCGCAGGTCGTTGCGCGGCTTCGAACCGCCCACGTGGTTCGCGCCCCTGGTGCGAGCGCTGGCTGCGTTTTGCCTGTGGGGCGGATGCTTCATTCTCGCCACGGTGATTGCGGTGCAGTTCTTCCATCTGCACGGCGACATCACGGCGGTTGCACTGGTAACGGTAGCGGCAGGGATGGCAAGGCTGCTTTTACCCAAGGGCAACGACGGCCAGCGGCAACCGTAAGGATCGAGAACCCGGCAGGAAGCAGCGCCGCCGGAAATGTTGAGATCGGCGCCGGAGCAAGGACTTCGTCCTGACAAGATACAAATGGAACAAACGATCTCGCGAGTTCGTAGTCCAGTGTGGCAGCCGATTCAGGTTCACATCGATCAAGCGGGTTTCGTTGTACGATGTTTGCCACAAGAGGGGGGTACCATGAACGTCTTCTCTGCCGCAGACGCTATTGCGCCCGCAATCAGCCGAACCAATCGTTTCCTCTTTCATCCATTCCGGCTGGGAACATTTCTCAAGCTGTCGCTGGTCGCGGTGATCACCGAGGGCATGTCCGGCAATCTGAACAGCTCACACTACAGTCCGACCACGCATGGCGGGGCACCGGGAACAATGCCGCCACTGAACTTTCCGGGAGGATGGCTGGGCCTTGCGCTGCTGGTAATTGCGATTACGATTCCGATTGCGATTGCGATCTTCTACCTGATTACGCGGCTACGCTTTGCCTACTTCCATTGCCTTGTCTACCAGGTAAAGCAGATTGCGCCGGGCTGGAGACTGTATCGCGAACAGGCAATGCGCTTCTTTCTTCTCAGCATTGGAGTGGGGTTTGGATTTCTAGCGGTGGTGGTGCTGTGCGCGCTCCCATTCGTTTCAGGGTTTATCAAGTTCTTTCGCGATATGCATCAGGGCGGGCACTTTGATCTCGGTGGGTTCCTTGCATTGTTTTTGCCGCTCCTTCTGCTGCTGGTGGTGTTGGGCTTGCTGGGATGGGCAACCGACGTTATTCTGCGCGACATGATGATGCCGCACATGGCGCTTGAGAACGCGACCGTAGGCGAGGCGTGGGGGAGCGTGAGCGCGCGGATCGGCGCAGAACCGGGCGCATTCTTCCTGTATGGCTTCTTGCGGCTGGTACTGCCGATCGTGGCGTTTATCGCGATTGCCATTCTGTTGGCCATCCCTGTGCTGGTGATCGCGGTTGGCATGGGGGCCGCAGTCGCCGGCTTGACTGCCCTGGTGGTGAATGCGGCCGGGTTCGCCAAGGTGCTGCTGCTGACAATTGAAGCGGTCATCATTCTTCTGGGCATTGGAATCTCGCTGTTTGTGGGCCTGTTTGTCGGGGGACCCGTGGCCACAGCGATTCGCAGTTACGCGCTTGTTTTCTATGGCAGCCGCTACCAGTTGCTGGGCGATCTGCTGTATCCTCCAGCGCCTCCGCAGGTCGCACCCGGAACAGTCGGAGCGCCAAGCGGAAGCTAACCCTGGTCAAGCTCAAGGATCTGTCGGACAAGGGTCTGAGGTTCTCATGGGGGCTGCTGTGCGGGAACCTTTTCAGAGCTGCGGTGTCCAATCAGAGAGTGCATGCAAGCGATGGCCACTGCCGTCTGCGGGGCCAGCGTGTACCCTGAAAATTGGGCGAACCTGAACACCGGAGTGACTGAATGCGTTTGATTCCTGCGATTGCATGCCTGGCGGTAATGGCCGTTGGCGCGAGTTGGGCCCAGGGCCAGGCGGCGAGCGCCAAGCCGGGCGCGGCTGAAAAAAGCGCAGTTGGCAAGCAAGCTCAAGAAAAGCAAGTAGAAAAAGGCGCGGCGAAGGCAGCCGCACTGAAGGCACTGCTGCCCGATGCCTTTGCAGGATGGATTGCGACGGGGCCAGCGAAGAAGCTGACGGATCCGGCCGAGGCAGACTCCGCAAATGCAGCAGCGCTCAAGGAATATGACTTCGACGAAGGGGCGACCGCTGACTACAAGCGGAGCGGCGAGACGCTGAGCCTGCGCCTGCTGCGCTTTCACGACGCCAGCGGCGCCTATGGGGCGTATTCGTTTTACCGGCACAACGGATGGCCGAAGGAAGATATTGGAACCGGCGCAACCTCAGACCACAACCGCGTGCTCTTCTGGGTTGGCGACACACTTGTCGATGCGAACTTCTCTCGCATTGGCCCGATGTCAGGCAGTGAACTGAGAGAGCTGGCATCGCAGATTCCGGTGCCGGATGGAGCCAGGGCTTTGGCGCCCCCGGTGACGGCGAACCTGCCCAAACCCCAACTCGACGGGCAGACAACGCACTATGCGCTGGGGCCGGCAGGATATGTGGGTGCGGGCGGCGTATTGCCGCCGGACCTGGTTGGCTTCGATCGTGGCGCGGAGGCTGTGACGGCGAATTACACATTGCGCTCAGGGCTGGCCACGCTGACCATCATTGACTATCCGACGCCGCAGATGGCGATGGCGCAGGAGCCTAAGATCCGCGCCTACCTGAAGGCGGCCGGCCAGGCACAGCCGGTCTGGCCCAAGCCGCTGCAGGATTCTGACACTGCTTCCCTCGAGGTGAAGCGAAGCGGACCGCTTGTGGCAATCGTGAGCGGCGATGCGGTACCGGAAGAGAGCCAGAAGCTGCTGGCGACGGTCCACTTCGAGTCGGACCTCACTTCGATCCCGCAGCCGACAGAGTCGGAGGTTGCGAAGACCAGCCAACTGCTGCTGGGGATTGTTTCCCTGGTGATCATCGGCGGAATCGCCGCCCTGCTGCTCGGATTCTTCCTTGGAGGGGGTCGCGCGCTCTGGCGAGTCGCTCATGGTAAGCCGGCTTCGACGGTCTATGACGAGGAGTTCATCCGTATCGATCTGCGGGACAATGGGTCAGAAGCGGGGACGTTGGTTGGCGGCGCGCATCCGAAGGGTTAATGGCGGTTGAAAACCTGTGGAAAACTAGACCTAAACCCAAGAAAACACCGTAGAAAGACGGGAATCACCGAGGTTTGCAAGGCGAAGATAGGGAGAATAAATCCTTTTCGCCATGTGGCTCGTCTTGTCTATAACTAATTAATATTAAAGGCTTTATTTCTTCCCTGATTTCTCCTTGACACTCCCCTTCCCCGAACCTACTATGCAGCCAGAAAGTTCTGATGGTTTTGCCTCCGTTGGAACTATTCTCCCTGAGGGAAGAGCTGCCCTGTTGCCGGGCGGCTCTTTCCGTTTCTGAGGGCTTATTTGGCCGATCGGGCGGGGTCAGAGCCTGATTCGGGCACAGGCTCGCTCCAGCGGGCGTCACAGGCCTCGCAGAGCCAGTTGTTGGAGGGGTCAGCACTCTCCAGAACCGGGTCTTCGGCGTGGCATTGCGGGCAGGTCGGCAGCTCGTACTCTTCCGGCTGTGTGTCCAGCTCTTTTAACTCGTCAAGGACGGCTTGTGGGATGGGCTGGTCGGCGATGGTGCGGGCATCTTCGAGCTGATCGGCAGCGACGAGAACACGCGGGTAGGAGACTCCCAATTCCGCGCCCTCGATCCAGCTTTCAATTCCTGCACGCTTTAATGCCTGGGTGAGCTGCCAGGCTTCGAGCCGGTCATTGCATTCGCAGAGGAGGGTCTTCCACGTGTATTCGTGGTGAACCTCTTCTTCGGATTGCGTGACGTTGCCATCATTTTCCAGGTCGATCTGGTCGTCGCTCATATCGGACCCGAATGCCAGCGGATCGGCGGAGCGGGCGAAGCGTCTGTCGCGGGGAGCCTGCACCTGATAAGAGGGCGGCTGTGGATTGCTGCCGGGCAAAGAGAGGCCGCGGCTCCGCAACTCTGTTGTGAGCACCTGTTGCGCAGTCTCGGTGAGATTGCCAAAGTCCTCGGCCAGTTCTTCGAGAGCCTCGTCGCTCTTCTCGCGATAGAACTCTGTGAGGCGCTGCCACTCCGTTACGGGGTCGATCTGCATGGGGGCAGTATAGCTGCGCGTCTTGCCCCTCCGCAGGAATGAAACCCAGGTGAGAGGCCGAAAAGGCATGCAGATGTGCGCTGGCGAGGGATCCCGGGCAAACTTTACCTATATCCGCCCGAAAGATACAATCGAAGGAGCCAGTGGCCGACGTAGCTCAGTTGGTAGAGCAGCTGATTCGTAATCAGCAGGTCGTCAGTTCAAGTCTGACCGTCGGCTCCAAATTACCCCAATAAAATCAATAGTTTGAATTCCATCCGAGAAAATAGCGCGGATGGCCGTTTTGCGTTGGTGGCTGTTTTGATGGCTGTTCCGTCCCGCACTGCTACCCGGACAGCCACTTGGACAGCCACCGTCTTTTTTTAGTGGCTGTTTCGGCTGATTCGTGTATTATGACAATCAGATTTAACAGCCACCGAAAAGTGGAAGCGCATGGCAAAAGCAAAACGTGAGGAAGAGAAGGTCAAAGGCGTCTATGAGCACCCGGCGGGGTCTGGAGTGTGGTGGATCAACTACTACGCACAAGGCCAGAGGCACCGGGAGAAGGCCGGGAGGCACTCGGATGCCGTGGCGCTCTACCAGAAGCGCAAAGCGGACAGTAGGCGCAAACTCAAGCTACCGGAACTTGTGCCCGGCAACGTGGTCACGTTTGGGCACCTGTCCGCCATGGCCGTGGAGCACGCCAAGATGCACCTACGGACAAGCCGTGACTACGTGACGCGGGATGAAATCTTGCGGGAGGAATTCGGCTCCCGTCACGCGGATTCGATCACACCGCAGGAAATCGACCAATACCTGTCCAAGCGGTGCAAGACCAACGCAACGGCCAACCGCTATCGCTCCTACATCTCCCTTGCCTATCGGCTCGGAATGGAGAATGACAAAGTACAGAGCAACCCGGCTCGGCTTGTGCGGATGCGGCGGGAGCACAACGCCCGGATTCGCTTCCTCACTCGGGAAGAGCATGACCGGCTCTTGAAGGTCATCAAGAAGAAGCACCCGGAGCAAGCCGCCGCGTTTGCCGTGAGCATCTACACCGGGATGAGATGGGGAGAGCAATTCAGCCTAACGTGGGGCCAAGTGGACCTCACCCGGAAGGTTGTCAGACTGACCAAGACTAAGAACGGGTCCGCCCGCAATGTGCCCCTAAACTCCGTTGCCCTGGACGCGCTCAAGGCTCATCAACAGCGTGTCCCGCACAAGCCCGATGACATGGTGTTCCCGCGCCCAGGGCCTAGCTCGGACACACGTTGGTGGTTTCAACCGGCATTGGCGGAGGCGAAGATCACGGGCTATGTGTGGCATTGCAACCGGCACACATTTTGCAGTTGGCTTGCAATGGCCGGGGTGAGCATCAAGGAAATTCAGGTCCTAGCGGGACACAAAACAATCACCATGGCCGCCCGCTACGCGCATCTCTCGCCGGAGTCTTCCGTGTCCGCGTCCGAACGGCTTGTGAGTGCGAAGTGATTGCCGGAGGCGTACCGCATCAAAGAGGCGCGGGTGACCAAGACCTTGCGCCCAATGCGCCGGGTGTCCAGGCCCTTGGCCGCGATGATGTAGTCAAGAGACCGGACGGAGATGGAGAGCTGGCGGGCGGCTTCCCGCCGGTCGTAGAGTAGACGGTCGCTCATATTCCGCACCCCTCGGGATTGGTCAGTTGGTCCCACGCCCTTGGGCAATTATCCCGGAGCTTTTTGTTAATCACAGTGCGGCGAAAACGCTTGATCCATTTCGTTTCCGCGAGGTCAGACGCCCGGACCACCCGCCGACCCGCGAGTGTGACCGGCTTTTCCTCCGCCGCCTCTAGCACGACCAAGATTGGAGGATACGGAAGGGACCGTACCCACGCCGCCGTGGGTGATTCCTTGCCCCATCCCTTGCAATGGAACCTATACCGCTCCTCAATCGGGCGCGTTGTTAGCCCCACGTACCGGACCAAGTGGCTAACCGGGTCAACCAAGCCGTAAACGTAGTACATCCGCATGTATTGTCCTCTGCTAATGCATTGCAGAGGGCTACTTCTGACAAACCGGGGTACTTAAGCCCTTGCGGTGGGCGGGGTGGCCACGGCCACCCCGCGCAGGGCCGTTACGGCGTATTCGTGAGCATGAAAGTCATGATGCTGTGCCACTCTTCAAAGCTGTATCTGTCCTTGGTTGGGCTAATAGTCCAGCGTCCTCCCCGGACGCGAACCGAGGCGATTTGACCTGATTTGCCCGTGACGGCCCATTGGCCCTTTTTGAGCGGTGCAAACTTCAGATAGAGCACGGAACCCACTTTCTGCGAACGTGAAATTTTGTGTGGCTGTGAAGTTTTACGATTGTGAGCTGTATTGACCGTATCTGTCAACTCGCTTAGTTTCAATGATATGCAGGACTTCCTATCGGGACGTCCTAACGGAATTCCCTAACGGGACGTAGCCGCGTAGCGGTCTGCCATGATTCTTTTTTGCTAAGCCGCTTGCACCCGTTCAAAGAGTATGCAAGAGTTAATAAGGGTTAGGAGAATAACCAATGGCTATAACGGTTGAAGAAGGCAAAGCGCGGAGGCGGGCCGGGGTTGAGGCCATGACCGTGGCGGAGAAAATCCGCCGTGATTTGACCGGAGGAAGGCCGCCCGAAAGCGAGTTGAAGACGCCCACGGCGGCATTGATCGCAGCAAAGACACTGCTCCGCAAAATTGAGACACGGATAGCGGACGAAACCCACGGGACCGGACTGAAGCCCCAAAGTTTCGCGGTCTCCGTTGGGTTTGCATCGCCCGACCTTAGCGTGATTGGCTTCACGCCACTACTCATCGGGTGCTCGCCAGCACTCGATTCCCACGACGAGGCCAGAATTGAGCGGGCGCTTGCCGGAAACATCGCACTTGGGTTGATATTCGGAATCGCTGACGGCGAGAACATTCTCGTGGGAACGCGGCCATTCCTTGTGACGAAACAGACCGATGCTTTGCTTTCCGAGCTAACGCGGGTTGTTCAACGCGAGTTTGATCTTGACGGATTCACGAACTAGGGCGTGTTAACACTAATCCTGTTATAATTGAGACCGATGGAGATCACCGAGAAGCAGTTCGAAAAGATCAAGGACAGCCTGCCGATTCAGCGCGGGAATGTAAAGCTTCAGAACCTCACCGTAGTCAACGCAAGTCTGTTTGT
>Ga0302278_10001001_pt1 | contig 35598 bp, 27 predicted proteins | sample III_Bog_N3_2_FD_194543 | JGI IMG/M metagenome (GOLD analysis project Ga0302278, IMG submission 194543) | Peat permafrost microbial communities from Stordalen Mire near Abisko, Sweden - III_Bog_N3_2 | ecosystem: Environmental > Terrestrial > Soil > Wetlands > Peat | place: Sweden: Abisko... | reverse complement strand
GGGATTGGGGTCCAGGTCGTCGGTGCAGCGGCGGAGGAGGAAGAGCTTGAGGGCTTCGTCGGCAAAGCGCTCGGCGGAGGCGCGGGACTGGAATGGACCGTAGGCCCAATCTGCTTCGCGCTGGCTGGGGCGGTTGGTGACGGTGATGCGGGGGTAGGGGTTGGTGCCGAGGTAGCGGATGAAGGTGGGCGCGCCGAGGTGCATGCGCTCCAAGGATTTTGGGCCGTAGATGGCTTCGAGGAGTTGGAACTGGAGGAGGAGGGATTCAAAGTCGGAGCCGGTGAGGCGGTATTCAATGCGGCGGACGCGGCCTGCTAGCTGGAGACGGCGGGGATGCTTGGGGGAGGGTTGGAGCAGGCGTTCGAGGCGGGCGCGGAGGTTGGGAGTGCGGCCTATGTAGGGCTCGGCGTGGGCTTGTTCTCCGTAGAGGGCGAAGACGGAGGGGGCGTGGGGCAGTCGGGTTAGGGCGGCTTTGGGATCGGCCGGGTCGAAAGGGATCTCGTCCATAGCGCCTTGAAATAATTGGCTCAAAGCCAGTCCTCTCCGCCTCGCCGGTTCCGCGCGTCCTCTGCTATTCGATTCAAATCGTCAATCAATTCTTTGCAGAGACTGCATCCGGCGATATGAGGATGGCGTTCAACATCGCCTCCGGTGGCGATTAGTTCTGGCAAGAGAGACTGGAACTCTTCGCAATTCATTGTTTTGGCTTCGCGCTGATCGGTCACGTTTTCGACTCCCGCCCGAGCTTGAGAGCATCCCTCAGGGGCTAAAGCCCAATGTCTCTATTGTCACTCTTTTCGGCACGACTGAAGTCGTGCCCTTTCAAAGCTCTTCCTTCCTCGGCGGCTCCCTAGGCTCCGGCGATGGTCATGCCGTCGATGCGGAGGGTGGGAGAGGCTACGGCTCCGCGGAAGACTAAGTCATTCCCGATGGCGGTGATGTTCATGAGCATGTCGGCCAGGTTGCCGGCGATGGTCACTTCTTCAACCGCGTGGGTGAGCTGGCCGTTCTCGATCCACAGGCCGGTTGCGCCGCGCGAGTAGTCGCCGGTGACGATGTTGGTGCCGAAGCCCATGAGGCTGGTGACGAAGAGGCCGGTGTGAGCCTGAGCGATGATCTCTTCCTGCGATAGCTGGCCGGGGTCGAGATAGAGATTGCCGCAGCCGATGCCGGGAGTTCCGGCGAGGCCGCGGCTGGCGTTGTGGGTGGACTTGAGGCCGAGCTTGCGGGCCGAATACGTGTTGAGCAGATAGGTCTGAAGCACACCATTTTGAAGGACTACGGTGCGGCGGGAGGGCAGGCCTTCGCCGTCGAAGGGAGAGCTGCCGAATGCGCCTGCGCCGTTGGGGAGGAGCATGAAGTTGTCGTCGATGACGGTCAGCGTGGGAGCGGCGATTTGCTCGCCGAGTTTGCCGGCGAGGAAGGACGCGTGACGCCAGATGGAGTCGCCGGATGCGGCTTCAAATAGGGAGCCGATTAGGGAGCGGGCAACCTCTGGGGCGAAGACGATGGGGACGCGCTGGGTGGGAACTTTGCGCGCGCCAAGGCGGCGAAGTGTGCGGCTTGCTGCTACCTGGCCCACCGATTCAGGAGATTCGAGGAGCGCGAAGCTCCGGGCGGAAGACCACCAGCCGTCGCGCTGCATGTGGCCGTTGGTATCCATGGCGAGAGGGGCGGCGGACACGCCGGCGTAGCTGGTGCGGTAGCTGCCGAGGAAGCCGCGGGAGTTGGCCATGATTTTGCGGCCGGTGGCGGCGTCGAAGCTGCCTCCGTCGGAGTTGGTGATGCGGGGATCGGCGGCGAGGGCGGCTGCCTCGCAGCGGCGGGCCCACTCAATACGCTCGGGACCGGGGAGGGAGTAGACGTCGTCGTAGTAGAGGTGGAGGTCGTCGGGTAGGGAGCCGAATTCGGAGGTTTCGGGGAGGCCGGTGAAGGGGTCTTCCTCAGTGAATTTGGCGAGGGCGATGGCGCCATCGACGAGCTGGCGGATGCCTTCGGGAGTAAGGTCGGAGGTGGAGGAGGAGGCGGATTTGGTGCCGAGGAAGACGCGGAGGCCGAGGCCGCGAGAACCTGATTCTTTCAGGGTTTCGACTTGGCCCATACGGACATTGACGCTGAATTCATCGCCTTCGCGGACGACCGCTTCGGCGTCCGATGCGCCGGCTTTGAGGGCCAGGGTCACGACGTCGGCGGCTAGGGATTCGAGATCAATTTCCGCTTTGGGGGTGTCAGGGCCGGCGGCGGGGGCGATTTGGGGCATAGGTCAACAGTAACAAACCGCGACCTGCGGTGGGGTGGAAGGTTCGCAGGGGCGTAATGCTTCTCGCGTTCAGGCTGGGAAAAAGGCGCGAAAACGGAGCACGAGGCCCTATCGCGCCGAATCCACTTATCACGATGGTGATGTGATGAATAAGGACACAGCTTGGCGAATTGGCACAAGTTGCGGAATAGGCGCGGCTTGTGTTGGATATGCCGGTGAAGGGAGGTTTCCTTTCTTGGTGCGTGGTCAATGATGGCCTATCCTTTGCGACTGGAAAGTGCTACATTCGTGCCATGAAAAAGATTCTCATCACTGCCCTGCTTTTGACGGTGTTTGCGAGCTCGGCGTTCGCTGCCGGCCATCGCCATCACCATCATCACCATCACCACGCTGCTCAACACCCGCACGCATAAATCGGATTTCGGCTCGCGGCAGCTATTTCGCCAGGGCCGAAACCGTGCGGCTTGAAATTTCATTCTGTTTGCCGACAGGCTCCGGTCTGAGAGATCGGGCGGGGTTCGTGTCATGACTGATTTGTTCGACCTGCAGTATCCGGTTGGCCGGTTTGTCCCGCCCGGGAACATTACGGCCGAGGACCGGTCCCTCCACATACAAACGTTGCGATTGCTGCCGGGAGACCTGCGCGCGGCGGTGAACGGGCTGAGCGATGCGCAGCTCGATACGCCGTATAGGCCTGAGGGCTGGACGGTGCGGCAGGTGGTGCACCATGTGGCGGACAGCCATGCGAACTCCTATGTCCGATTCAAGCTGGCGCTGACTGAGGAGTGCCCTGCGATCAAGGCCTATGACGAGGCGGCTTGGGCGAAGCTGGCGGACAGCGGGTTGCCGGTGGAGGTTTCGCTCAGGTGGCTGGACGCGATGCACGAACGGTGGGTTGAGCTGCTGGAATCGATGAGCGAAGAGGATTTCCAGAAGGCCTATATCCATCCAAAAATGGGACAGCAGAAGCTGGAGACAACGCTGGCGCTGTACGATTGGCACTCCCGGCACCACACCGCGCACATTACACGGCTGCGCGAGCGAATGGGCTGGTAGAGGGCAAAAATGCCTGCAAGTCAAGACGCCGCTTCCGCGGTGAAGCTGGCGCAATTGATTGAGACATATCTGGCAGACCACCCTGCGGCGGCAGCGCTGGAGGATGGGCGTGTGCTGTTCGATATGCGGTCTGCGCACTACTCGGTGACGGAGTCGCACGGGCGGTGTTTGCTGCAGTTGTGGAGTGAGGAGCGCAACCTGATTCGCACCGTAGTTGCGGTAGCGGAGCGGGCGCAGTGCCTGCGGTTGACGACGCGGCGGATGGGGGCTGCGAAGCCACAGTCCCTTGAACTGACGCCGACGAGCGACAGGCGGACTCCAACGGCGCGGGATGCGGCGCGGAAGACGTATCAGCGCGTGTTGGAGCGGGCGCTTACGCGGCATTTTCTTGGGTGGAAAGCGGATGGGTTGCGATCGGCGATGGACCTGGAGCACAGTTTTGGCCCGGCGTATGTGCGGGGACGGTTGCTGAAAGGGACGGCGGCGGAGGCGGTGATTGGTGTGGGGGAAGCGGAGTCTGCGGCGGTGGCGGACGGGGTGCTGACGCTGGGGATTCTTTGGCTGGACCATTGCAGGCAAAAGGGAGATGGGCGGCGGCATTTTGGCGGGCTGAAGGTGGTGGTTCCGGCGGGAGCGTGGCGGACAACAGCGGAGCGGATGGCGTGGTTGAACCATAAAGCTGCGGATTTTCAGCTTTTTACGCTGGACGAGCGCAGTGAAGAGCTGACGGCGGTGGATTATCGGGACACCGGGAACCTGGATGCCCGGCTGGTGCATGCGTTCAACGCGGACGCGGCGGCGGAGCGATGTGAGGCGGGAATTGAACGGCTGATGGAGTTGGTTCCGGATGCGGCGCGGGAGCGGGTGGAGGTGCGGGCGAGTTCGACCAGTGAGGTGGGACTCCGGCTGCATGGGCTGGAGTTTGCGCGGGTGCGGCAGGGGTTTGCCGCGAACTCGTTCAAGCGGGAGGACGAGATCAGCTTTGGGGCAGGGGCGAGCGAGACGCCGCTGACCGAGGCGACGGAGCCGCTGTGCCGCGAGTTGCTGCGAAGGCTGTTTGCGGGACGGCATCGCGATGGGACGCATACCGATCCGCTTTACAGGCTGCAGCCGGAGAGGTGGCTGGAGGCGGAACTGAGGGCGGGGATTGCGGAGTTGCTGCCGGGACTGCGGCAGGACCTGGTGTATACGCAGGTTCCCGCACTTTCAACGGGGGACAGGGGGCTGCTGGATTTGCTGACGCTTGACCGGAGCGGGCGGCTGACGGTGATTGAACTGAAGGCGGATGAGGATCTGCATTTGCCGCTGCAGGCGCTGGATTACTGGATACGAGTGCGCGCGCTGAACGCCGACCGGCAGCCGGTGGCGGGTGGGAGAGCGCTTTCGGCTTTCGAGCGGCAGGGATACTTTGAGGGGGCGGAGGTTTCTGCGCTGCCTCCGCGGCTGCTGCTGGTAGGGCCGGCGCTGCGGATTCATCCTGCGAACGAGCCGGTGCTGCGGTATTTTGCGCCGGAGGTGGAGTGGGAGCTAATTGCGGTTGGTGAGCACTGGAGGCGGGAGTTGAAGGTTGTGTTCAGGAAGCGGAGCGGGGACGTAAGAAGCTAGAATTTCGTTGCAGTCAAATGACGGTTGGGGAATTCAAGAAAATGACGAGATCGCGTGCAGAACGAGTGCTGTCCATTTCAATCCTGGTGGGTGTCTTCATTTTCCTGCCGGTCTTGGCGGCGCGTGGTCAAACCGCAGCTTCGGCGCAGACGATTCTGATCGATCGTGCGGGGACCGGCAGAACCTTTGATGGAGTGGGAGCGATAAGCGGCGGCGGGGGCAATTCAAGGCTGCTGATCGATTATCCGGAGCCGTATCGGAGCCAGATTCTCGACTACTTGTTCAAGCCGAATTACGGCGCGACCATGCAGATTTTCAAGGTTGAGATTGGCGCGGACATGGACTCAACCGATGGCGCCGAATCGAGCCACATGCATACGCGCACCGATGAGAATTATCGGCGCGGATACGAATGGTGGTTGATGGAAGAGGCCAAAGCGCGGAACCCGCAGATCAAGCTGGTTGCGCTGGCGTGGGGCGCTCCGCATTGGGTGGGGAACGGGAATTACTGGTCTCACGACATGATCGATTACATGATCAAGTGGATCAAGCACGCGCAGTCTGATCATCATCTCGCAATCGATTATGTGGGCGGGCGGAACGAACACGGATACGACCTGCAGTTCTACAAGGATCTGCGAGCCGCGCTGCGCGCGAACGGACTTGGCGCAATCAAGGTGATTGCCTCCGACGACTGGGAGAAGGTGAAGCTATGGAATATCGCTTCGGAGATGAAGAAAGATCCGGCGGTCAACGATGCGATTGATATTGTCGGCGTGCACGGGCCGGGATGGGGAGGGTATCCGACAGCGGATGCCCTTGCGCTGGGGAAGCCTCTATGGGACAGTGAAGCGCATTTCGACGAGAACCCCGCGGTCAATGAGATAGCGCGTAACATCAATCGCAATTATGCCGCCGGGGGAGTTACCGCCTCAGTTTACTGGCCCATTGTAAGTGCGATGTACGACAACCTGCCGTATGACAATATCGGATTTATAAAGTGTAATCAGCCCTGGTCGGGGCACTATGTTGTAACCCCTTCGTTGTGGGTGATGGCGCATACCGCACAGTTCGCACAGGCCGGCTGGAGTTATATCGACAGCGCATCGGGTTTCTTCGATGGAGACCGGACGGGTGGGCACGGGAGTTATGTTGCGCTTAAGTCACCGGATAACTCGAATTTCAGTTTCATTGTGGAAACGGTGGAAGCGAAGGCGCCTGAGACGGTTCATTTGAAGCTTGCGGGATTCACGCAAGACACGCTCCATGTTTGGACAACGGATGCGACTTCTAGCAATTCCGCGGACTGGTTTGTTAAGCAAGCCGACTTACATCGCGAAGGCGGCGAGTTCACGCTTCGGCTGGAACCGGGACACATGTACAGCGTGACGACAACGACAGGGCAGGCGAAGGGCAATGCGGGTTCTCCTGCATCCGGCCCTCTGAAGTTACCTTTCGCGGATAACTTCAAGAGCTATCCAGCGGGCAAACTGCCGAAGTATTTTTCCGATATGGTGGGGGGATTTGAGACAGCGCCTTGCGGCGGTGGCAGAGCGGGCATGTGCCTGCGGCAGGTGGTTCCGGAAGAGCCGACGTCGTGGAAGCGTACGGCCAAGCGACCGTTCACGATGGTTGGAGATCTCGAGTGGAAGGACTACAGGGTTTCAACGGACGTGCTCTTGGAACAGCCAGGATCGGTGGATCTGATTGGGCGGCTGACCGGAATGAGCGGATGGGATGTGCCGAACTCGTATGTGCTGCGAGTGGCCGACAGCGGGCAGTGGTTCCTGGTGAAGTCGACGATCAAGGAAAAGCCCGAGGAGGATGTGAAAGAAGAGGAGATGGTTCTCGCGCAGGGGCAAGTCAGTGCACTGGGCATTAATCGTTGGCACCACCTCGCTCTTGTTTTTAAGGGTGAAAGCATCACGGCGCAAATTGATGGAGCTACCGTGAAGACGATCGACGACGGGAGTTTTGCCAGGGGCATGGTTGGACTTGGAACGGTGGCTTACGTCCCGGCTGAGTTCGATCATTTCGGGGTTGAGCCTTGACCCGATAGCCGAACGCGGAAGCATGCGGAAAAGAGTTAAAGCGACATGGTCCGCGTGGCTTGCATCCAAAACCTGGAAGCGCCCGACAAGGTTGCAGGTGGACGCCGCTGGAGAGTAAGAGAATGCTGACCAGCCACCCAGACCTTGCGGTATCCTCCAGAGCTGATTGCGCTTTTCGGCCAACGACCCGGATAATTTAATTTACCGACAGGAGAGCACACATCCCCCATGATGCCCTTTTACAGGAGTCTGATTCGTATAGTCCTTCCGTTTAGTCTTTCCACTGGGCGGCGCATTTTGCTGAGCGCTGCCGTGATTCTGACGGTTTGCGGAGTTGGCGCGGCTGGACAGGCGGCTGGCCCTGCGGCTTCGAAACCAGCCTCGCAGCCGGATGTAATTGTGTTCAATAACGGCGATCAATTGTCGGGAAAGTTTCTGCGATCGGTGGGTGGGAGTGCGGTGTTTCACAGCGACATTGCCGGAGATATTTCGGTGAGCTGGGACAAGGTGAAGGAGATTCATTCGTCGTCGAAGTTTGTGGTGCTGAAGAAGGGCTTTGAGTCGAAAAGGAATGCGCTGCCGGCGCACATGCCTGCGGGAAGCCTGACGGTGGAGAACAAGGAAATTGTGCTGACGCCGACAGAGGGCGGGAAGATTGAACCGCTTCCGCTGGCGGAGGTGGAATACGTGATTGACCAGCCCACATTCGAAAAGGAGCTTGACCACAAAGTGGGCTTCTTCTCCGCGTGGACGGGAAGCGCGACGGGCGGTGCGACGATTGTGGAGGCGACACAGAACACCTACACGTTCAACGGCGGCGTGGCGCTGGTGCGCGCGATCCCGCTGGTGGGGTGGTTGAATTCGCGGAACAGGACGCTGCTTGGGTTCCAGGGATCCTACGGAAAGATTACGGAACCGGGATTCCAGGAGGAGAAGTCGGCGATCTACCACGCATACGGCGAATACGATGAGTACTTCTCACCGCGAGTGTATGCGCTGGGCCAGGTGGCATTCGATCACAACTTCGCGCAGAGCCTGGATCTGCAGCAGGTTTATGGCGGTGGGCTGGGCTGGACGGTGGTAAAGCAACCGAAACAGACGCTGGACCTGAAAGGCACGGCGCAGTATGAGAGGCAGAGCTTCCTGGTCCAGGTGCAGACAACTCCACCGACGGCACCCAGCCCGGAGCAGAGCATTATTGGATCGACTTTTGCGGCGAACTACATGCGGAAACTTCCGAAGGGAATGATTTTCAATCAGCAATTGGCTTACTTGCCGGCGTGGAATACTCCGCATGACTATTCAGCGGCGGAAACGAATGCGCTGGTGCTCCCTGTTTACAAGCGGCTGGGTTTGTCAGTGGGAACGATTGACACGTATCTCAACGATCCGCCGGTGACGACTCCGCCTACCAAGGCGAATTCTTTCCAGTTCACGTTTGGGGCGACTTATACCTTGCCTGTGCCGAAGTAGCACCTTGCGGTGCGGCGGACGCCACCTGCGGTGGGGCGGACGCTCGCGGGAGGCTCGCTCGAGTTGGTTGCGGGGCGTGCGGGCTGGCTTGAGTTTCTTGTTTTCCCAGGTCCCAAAGTGCGAGGGACCCGGGTGCCCCGCCAATGGATTTGTCTTTCAGTCCGATCAAGGTTCCGCGTAATACAGACTGTTCGTGAAGACCGTTACTCCAGGCTTGTTTACTTTCACCTGCAGCGAGTGGTACTCGTCTGGATCTGACGATGGGACCGAGTCAAATGAGAGAGCGTAGTACGCCTGTACATCCGCAACGCACCGTGCAATCTGTGCAGCAATGTTCTTGCTCTCAAAAACGCGGCCGCCGCTTTGAGTCGCAATTGCTGGTAAGGACAAGTCACTGGCCGTTGCTTGCTTTTCTGTGAGGGGGCCTTCGGCGAGGGACTTCCCAGGGCCACTCTGTAACTCGGGCTTGCGAAACATGTCAGGGGAAGATACGGCATCTACGGTTACTTGAGCTTCCCTCAAAGTTCTTGATAGTTGCACGATGTGGTCGAAGAAGTTTGCTTTGATCTCTGCGGTGTCTGGGTGAAACTCCGGGCCCGTCAGCAGCGGCCAACCGGGTCCAATCCAAATAAGAATCACTCGTCCGGGAACGTTCTTCTGCGCGGAGGCAAGATCGCTGAGTGCATTTACTGAAAGTGTGAACTTTTGGTTCAGGCAGTTGCCGTCGTCAGTTTTCTGAATTGAAATGCCAATATTCTTATCGCCATGACCTGAGAGCGGTGACGCATGCGCCGCATCATCCAATGCACTTTTGCATTCATAGGGGCGAATGTTTTTGAACAAGGTTTTAGATTCGTCGAAAAGAGCTGACCTATCGACTGACGGTTGACTGGTCTTGATGCCTGAGGATGTGAGGGTCGCGATTGAGGTTGGATAAATGAGGCGCCCCGGACTCGAAGTCAAGTATTTGCCAATTTCTTTAATCTCAAATGCGATGCTTCTGCTGGTGTTGTTCACGGCGTCGAGGATGAGGATGAAGTGGGGTTGCGCAACACCCTGCTCCCCATTCACCTCGCTAAAAGAAGCCAATTGTTGCGGATGCCCATTGTCCATCAGCACGAAGTCTTGCGGCTTGAGCCCGGTGGCTGGTGCATTCGAATCATCGACCGCGAGCACATTCAGGATTATGTGATGAAGGTTGCGGAATCTCTGTTCTCTTTCTTCATGTGAGCGGGGGATGAGTACGGGAGAAGCTGCGGCTGGGCTTTGGCCTGATTCAGCTTGGCCTGGAGATTGCTGGCCCATTGAAGAGGCAGCGATACAACACAACAAGGCGACAAGCCACCGAGATTGCGCCATCTGATCTTCCTCTATGAAGCTGTCCGAAATGATAATCGCGTGTCTGAGTATTCGCTCGTTATTTCTGGAGGGCGGATTCTTTGAGGTCGTGGAGGAGGGCGTCTACGCGGGCGAGGTCGGTGTCCCAGGCGAACATGATGCGGGCAGCGCCGCCGATGAAGGTGTAGAACTTCCAGCCGCGGGATCGGAGACCCTCAAGGATGGTGTCAGAGGCCTGAAGGAAGACGGTGTTGGCTTCGACGGGGGAAACGATTTTGATGTTGGGGATGGATGCTACCGCGTCGGCGAAATAACGCGCGCACTGGTTGGCGTGGCGGGCGTTGGTGAGCCATGCACCGCTTTCGAGCATGCCGACCCAGGGTGCGGCGAGGAAGCGCATTTTTGAGGCGAGCTGCCCGGCTTGCTTGCAGCGGTAATCGAAATCGGCGGCAAGGGCGGGATCGAAGAAGAGAACGGCTTCGCCGACGGCCATGCCGTTTTTTGTGCCGCCGAAGCAGAGAACGTCGACGCCGCTTTTCCAGGTGAGTTCGGCTGGGGTGCGATTGAGGCTGGCGCAGGCGTTGGCGAAGCGTGCTCCATCCATGTGCAAGGAGAGGTGGTGCGCCTTGCAGGCTGCGGAGATGGCCTGGATTTCATCGACAGTGTAGACGCAGCCGGTTTCAGTGGATTGGGTGATGGTGACGACGCGGGGTTTGGGGAAGTGGATGTCGGTGCGGCGGGTGGCTAGCTCGTGGATTGCGCCGGGTTTGAGCTTGCCGTTTTCAGAGCGGGCGACGAGGAGCTTGGAGCCATTTGAGAAGAACTCGGGCGCGCCGCACTCATCGGTTTCGACGTGGGCCTGGTCGCAGCAGATGACGGCCTGATAGGACTGGCAGAGGGACGCGAGGGCGAGCGAGTTGGCGGCGGTGCCGTTGAAGACGAAGAAGAGCTCGAGATTGGTTTCGAAGAGATCGCGAAAAGCATTGGCGGCACGGGCGGTCCATTGATCGTCGCCGTAGGCAACGGCGTGGCCGCGGTTTGCGCTCTCCATGGCGGCCCATGCCTCGGGGCAGATGCCGGCGTAGTTATCGCTGGCAAACTGCTGGGCTAGATCGCTGGCGTGGTTCGGGGTCAACAGAGTCATCTCCTGGCTTGAGGGTCAGAGTTCGAATGAACTGTTGAGGCCCTGGAAGATGGCGTCGAATTTTCCTTGTTCGGCGGCGAAGCGCATGCCTTTGACGCGCTCAACACAGATTTCGGAGGGTGTGGGCTGGGTGTGGAAGATCTGCATGACTTCAGCGATGAAGTCGGCGAGGGGCATGGCGCGGGGATCTTCAGCTCCGGCCATCAGATCGGTTTGGACATAGGGCGGAACGAGCTCGATGACCTCAGTTTTGGTGGAGCGGAGCTGATAGCGGAGCGAGAGTGTGTAGGAGTGGAGAGCGGCCTTGGTTGCGCAGTAGGTTGGGGTGACGGAGAGAGGCAGGAAGGCGAGGCCGGAGGAGACATTGACGATGGTGGCGGCGGGCTGCGCCTGCAGATGAGGCAAGAGCGCGGCGGTGAGCCGGATGGGGCCGAGGAGGTTGGTGGTGACGATGGCTTCGGCGTCGTCGAGGTTGGGCTGCTGGGCGAGAAGCTTTTCAACACGCATGATGCCGGCGTTGTTGATGAGGACGTTGAGCGCGGGGAATTGGGCGGTTGCCTGGGCCGCGAAGTCGCGGATGGCGGAGGGGTTCTCGATGTCGAGGGCGAGGGATTGCATGCCGGGATTGGCGGCGACGGTGTCGTCGAGTGCATGCTTGCGGCGGCCGGCGATGATGACCTGGTTGCCGAGGGCGTGGAAGGCTTCAGCCAGTCCACGGCCAATGCCGGAGCCGCCGCCGGTGATGAGAATGGTGTTGCCGGTGAGGTTCATTGGGGGTTCTCCAAGGGCCATCATAACGCGATGGGGTAAGTGGGAGAGCTGCGTGGCGGCTTGGTCTAGCGTCGAAAGGGAGGAATTTTCGGGGTGGGTGATCTCAATCACATCCTGTGAGGAAAATGGGCAGGAGAATGGGCGACACAATACTTTGCTGAATTCTGCGACGGGGATTGGATTTTGCCTGGACGCCAGCAGCGTGTTGATGACAAGGAGAAGCCATGACCGCTGAAATTCTTAATCAACTGCACGCTGGACCGCAGAGCGACTTCCTGTTGCGGGACATTCTTCCGGGGGCTGGTTGGGCGCCTTACATTGGGCGTGATGCCGCTGAGGATTCACAAGAACCGTTCGAGGCCGAGGGGGACGACGGGACTAGCCGGAATGGGCTGCAGCTCGGATTTCAATTCGAGGTCTGAGCTTCGCGGTTTGAAGCGCACGGGCTTGCGGTGCGGAGTTTGGGCGCGGGAGTTGAAAAGTTGCCCGGGGGCTTGAGCGGGCTGCGCGTGGATGAGAGCGCGCAGCCCGAGGGTTCTGTTAGTCGTGTGCGCCGTGCTTCTTGAGCAGGTCAGCCCACTTGTGATCATCCATCTGCATGGCGTAGAACAAGGGGCGGTGCTGGGACTGGTCGATGGCGTTGACGTCTGCGCCGTGGTCGAGCAGGGGCTGGATCATGGTGAAGTATTGCAGGTGGAGCACCATGTCGAGGATGGTGTCGCCGTAGGCGTCGGCCAGGTTGACGTTGCCGCCGTGGTCCATGAGGTAGACGAGTTCGTCTTTCTGCTGGCGCATGACGGCCCAGAACATGGGCGTGGCACCGCTGGAGGCCTGGGCGTTTACGTTGGCTCCTTTGTCGATGAGGAACTTGACCATGGGCATGTACCGGATGGAAAAAGCGGCCATGTCGAGAGGCGTGTAGCCGTTCTTCATGTCCGACTGGATGATGCCGTGGACCGTGAGCAGGGTCACTGGGTCAGTATGGTTGCTTGAATAGAGCACTCCATTGAGGTCGTCGGGGGTAAAGGGGCCGGCGAGATTTTTGGCGTTCACATCGGCGCCAGCGGCGACGAGGGCCTGGGCTACGGCCAATTCGCCATGGAGGGCAGCGACGTGGAGCGGCGTGTCGCCCATGTTGTCTTTGCTGTTTACGACGGCGGGGTCTGCCTGGATGAGGGCCTGGACCTTTTTGACGTCGCCTTTGCGCGCGGCGTCATGAATGGGAGCGGCGAAGGCGATGGATGTGCAGACAAGTGCCGTGGCGACGAGGGCTGCGTAGCGGAAGGACTTCAAGGAACAGTGCTGGATAAGAATTGGAAACGATTTCATAGTTCCTCCGGTGGAACCCATAAGTGTACCGAAACGGGGGTGGGAGTGGAATCGGAGGGGCTTTTGAGAATCGGTTTAGCTGGGGTTCAACGTCATTTTCTGAGCTCGACAGCAACTACCTGGCCGTCGACTGATTTGTCGGAGCTCTCTGCATATTGAACGCGGGCTTTCATCCCTTCAAAGTCTTTGCAGGGATTCATGTCTCCCGTGGGCGTAAATCCCAAAGCGGTGAGGTCAATTTTCATGTAGTTATTCGAGTAGAGGACGACAGGCTTTTTGGCGGTTTCAACCTGAAATTCAAGCACGGCGGGATAAGAGCAAGTTACCTGACGAATGGTACCGATGGCCTGATGTTTGGGTCCGTCTGGAGGTTCGGTGGGATGCTTGGGAGCCACATCGACACCGACGACTGATTCTGCCGTTTGGATGTCGACGACGCCGGTGGGTGGTGAGGTGATCATGGCGCTGGGTTTTGCGCCGAGGGCCTGAATGGACTCGATCTGCTTGAGGTGGTTTTGCAGCATTGCGGCTTCACTCGAGGTCTTTGGGATCTTCATGGCGAGCCTCAGCACGGAGGCGGCATCGTCGTAACGGCTCATGGTCATGAGCACCATCGAAGCGTTCATGCGGTAGGCCAGGTTGCCCGGTTCCAATTGAATCGCCTGGATATTCAGTAAGTGAGCTTCGTCGAGATTCTTGTGGCGCATGGCGAAGAAGCCGGCTAACCGGTCGTATGCGGGCGCGAAGTTTGGATTGAGGCGCATGGCCGCGCGGAGGCTGGCCTCGATTTGCGCGTCATTGGCAGAGTCGCCATCCCTCATGAGCATGTCGGCAAAGTAGTAGTTGGCAAGAAAGCTCTGGGAGTTGAGCTTGACGGCTTCTCCGTACCACTTGCGTGCGGCTGCCTTGTCTCCATCGCGATACGCAAGGTAACCCATGGTCTCGTGGGCCTGTGCGTTGTCCGGGTCTGCTTTGAGTACAGCATCGAGAAGAGACTGGGCGTCCTGCTTGCGTTGCACGTAGACGAGAACGTCGGCACGGATGGCATCGGCCTGCGACTGGCTGAGGGGCTTGCTTTGGTAGTTTGATTCATCGATGGGCGCGGCTGCGCTGGAGACCACGAACTGCTTGTAGCTGCTGGCTCGGATGTAGTTTTCCAAGTCGGCCTGGAGATTCTTCAGGTCACCAAACGCGGTTTGTGCTGCTGCGAGGGGGTCCTGATGCTGACGGACGAGGGCAACGTAGTCGGGGAGGCGGTGGGTGCCCTTCTCGCGGTCGGTGACTTCGAGGTAATGCGTGAGTGCCCAGGACTCGGCATAAAAGACGGAGCCCTTTTGCTCGTCGTGGTAATAAGGCGAGTCGTGGTCGACCTTGAATAGCGTTGCGAGCGGCAAGAGACGGTTTTGTCGGAGAAAGAGAATATCGTCGGCACTGGGCTCGCCGAGAAGCACATCCTTGTTGCGAATCTCCGTGTTCTGGATGAATTCGGCGCAGCCTTCATTGAGCCAGAGGGGCATCCATTCCGCGTCGTCACTGAACTGGAGGTGGGTGTATTCGTGGTAGATGGCGGCGAAGGGATGTTCGTCTTCAGCATCGAGCCGGAGCAGAACATAATTCTTATCGGGTGTGCGTAAGAAGAGGCCTGCAAGATTGAGTTGCCCCTTGGCCAGATACGCGGCTGGTTCGAGCGCCTGAAATCCCTTTTGGCTTTTCACGGCGATGACAACGATGGGGAGTGGCGGGTCGACCTTCAACTTGGGAAACAGAGTTTGGAACAGCCACCGCATGCGTTCGAACTGATCGAGGATGTGACGGGCCTGCTTGTCGCTGGAGTCAGTGATGACGGTGAAGTGCGGGCTGGTGACCTGGAGCCACTGGTCAGGGGCGGCGTGGGAGACGGTGCAGGAGGCTGCTAAGAAAAATAGAGATATGAGGGCGAGGCGGCGGGGCATGGTGGCGCAATTCTAGCAGGGGGCGTTGCGGCTTAGGTGGGACTACGCTGTAAGAGGGCAAATGCTCGGGATTGGCGTTTGCCGACGGGGTGCCGTACTCTGTTGAGAAGGAACTCACGCGATGGAAGTGGAGCTTACATCCGATCAAAAAGCGTTCGTCCGGCATGCCATGGATGCAGGGCGGCTGGGGAGCGAGGAAGAGGCGGTCGCGGAAGCCCTTGTGCTTTGGGAAGAGCGCGAGCGCCGGCGTGTCGAGTTTCGCACTACCCTCGATGAGGCCCGGGCCTCGCTGGCGCGTGGCGAGGGCCGCGAGATTACGCAGGAATCCATGCGCGAGCTTTCCGCCGAGGTGAAAGAGCGCGGCCGGGCGCGGTTGATTGCGGAGTTGGCGAAGGCGAGTTGATGGCCCACCGCGTTGCGCTGCGGGCAGACGCCGATCTTGACGACATTTGAATCTATATAGCGAAGGAAGGCGGAAGTGTGGAGGTTGCCACACGGCTGGTTGACGCCGTCACGGACCGATTCGGCTTTCTTGCGGGATTTCCGTATGCGGGGCGGTCACGCGCTCGGGATTTCGGCGCAGGGATGCGTAGCTTTCCGGTGGGCGAGTACGTGATTGTCTATTGCGTCGAAGGCGACGATGTATTCATTCTGCGAGTGGTACATGGCAGCCGGGATTTCGACCGGCTTTTCGAGTTTTGACAGAGTCACTGGAGGAGAAGACCGGGATTCATGTGAAGACGCTGCAACCGATGTTTGGGCCTAAGGGGAATCCTGCGGCGGCGAAGCTGTTTAGTGTTGTTGCGGCGCTACAGGAACATGAAGGGGTGGGGTTGCAGGTGGTGGCGTGAGTAGCCTCGCATTCCCCAGCTCCTAAAGGCGAGACCTGGGCATCCGGCATTGTCAGCGGAGAAAGTCGATCAGGGGCCTCAAGCGGGCGCATTCCGACACGAACTCCCGGCATTGCTCGTCGTATGGGAGTGACCAGAACTTGTCGTCGTCCCGGAACGGTCGGACCAAACGCAGGGCTAGATTCAACGCCTTGTTTCGTCCATTCATATGCGCTGTTTGCGCTTCTGTAATGTCGCGGTTGTTCTTCTCAAGCCACGCAATCCAGGAATTCCTGATCGTTCCAAAGTCACGCTCAATTTGGCTGCAGCTCTCAAGGAGTGTCTTTGCACTCCACATTCCGGGGCCTTGCGAGACTAATGGAACCCAGAAGTAGAATCTCGGCTGGCGTTCGAGCTTGAGAATTGCCTGAAACTGAATCCCGCCGTGCTCGCGAATGATTTGATCGAACCGAAGCGGGTCCTCCGTGATCCGAGCTTTCACGATTGCTTGTGAGGTCCGCAGCTCTGCATTCACAGTCAGATCAAAGGACCAGGGCATTGCCATAGCCGAGATATTCGGCAAATCGTTTTTCGGCATCTCTTCCGACTCCCCGAAAGCGTATGCCCACCATGCTCCTCCTTGAACAAACGGTGGAACATGGTCGAACCCTGCGGGGATTCCTGCACAGACATGATCTTGCGATCCTGAGGAAGTCATTTTGATTGGGCGGATTTCATATTCTGCGAACATCCTGCGGAGGGCCGGCAAAGAGTCTCGCAGCATCAGGTGCGAGATCGCGAGTGACTGTCTTGAAACTGGACCAACCAAGCTGTCGTAGCGAATGGACGATTGGTTTGGAAGCCATGCCGATACCAACTCTTCGGCCTTCTCACGTTTGATTTGAGCAGTCGCATCGTTGCGAACTCGATCGAGTTCGATAATGTCAGATGGGATAGCTGGAATCTCAAAGCAACGAATTCCTATCTCTTCGAGGAACACCTTTCTGTAGTCGGGGATCGAAGGAGCGACCAGCACCATCTTGAGGTTGTTTTCCTTGCTTGAAATCCGCAAGCGACCGTAGTACTCCGTGACTTGTCCGATGTGCTCGCGGGTCAACGGTACGGCCTTCAGTTCGATAATGTACTTCGCTGAAGCCGTTCGAAAGAGTAGGTCAACCCTCTTGCCGTCGATTGATACCTCGCGCAGCTTTTCAAGTACCGGCTCGTTTGGGAAAAGGACATCGGGATGATTGAAGAGATAGTCCTGCAAGTCACGCTCTAGCATTTCGCTCCTTGACGCTAAATGGCTTACTTCTTTAGCGGCTTCCTGGCGAAGTAGTAGAGGGAGAAGGCTAGGAGGGCGAAGGCGGCTACGCTTACGTAGTTGTTGTCTATGAAGGTGTGGGGAAAGTTGAGGATGTCGCCTTTGTCGAAGGTGGATTCGTAGCCTTTTAGCGCTACGCCGCAGAGGCCTACTATGCCGCCGGCGGCGATTAGGCCTGATGCGAAGAGCGAGCCGGGGGAGATTTCGCTTTCGGTGTCAACGCTGTCGCCGCCGGCGCGCTTGACTGCTGCGTCGACGAAGAAGCGGACCATGCCGCCGCAGAAGATTGCCAACGTTGTGCCGATGCTGAGATAGGCGCCGACGGCGAAGCTTAGCGAACGGATGCCGAGGAGCTCGACGGCGATGACGAGGAAGACGCCCATCATGACCAGACCCCAGGGGAGCTTGCGGGTGAGGATGCCGTTGATGACGGTGGCCATGAGGCGGGCTTGCGGGGCGGCGGCTTTCTCACTGCCGATGCCCTGGATCCACTGAACTTCAATCTGGTGCGTGGCGGGCGAGTAGAGATATTTGCCGTCGGCCAGTTCAGAAGAGCCGAGCGCGTTGAGGATGACGTATTCGGATTTCTGGTGGACGGTGGAGGACTTGTCTGCTGCATTTCCTGCTGTCTGGACGCGGATGGAATCGGGCAGGTGCTGCGCGTCGGTTTGAACGGCTACGCCGGGGTGGGAGGCGTTTATGTCCCAGGTTTGCGGGGAGGCACGGAAGGATTGCAAGCCGGTGTTCATGAGGTTGAGTGTGAACCCGATGACGATGGTGGAAACGACGACGCCGATCATGAGCGCGACCTGCTGTTTCCAGGGCGTGGAGCCGATGATGTAGCCGGTCTTGAGGTCCTGCGATGTGTCGCCGGAGTTGGAGGCGGCGATGCAGACGACACCGCCGATGGTGATGGCGAGAGCTCCGAATGCGGGGGCGGTCCAGCCATTGACGAGGAAGATGGCGGAGGTGGCCATGAGGGTGGCGATGGTCATGCCGGAGACGGGGCTTGCGGAGCTGCCGATGAGGCCGACGATGCGCGAGCTGACGGTGACGAAGAGGAAGCCGAAGACGACGACGAGAAGAGCGGCGGCGAGGTTGGCGGCCCATCCAACTTGAGCGCCGGGGACGGGCTTGAACTCAAGGAAAAAGAACATCAGAGCGACGATGGCGAGCGAGCCGAAGATGACGACGCTCATGGAGAGGTCATTCTCTGTGCGGAGGGGCTTGGCCTTGGCGGCGGCCGCGCCGGGCTTCATGTTTTTGAAGCCTGAGGTGAGTGCGCCGACGATGGTGGGGAGGGTCTTGATGAGGGTTATGAGGCCGGCCGCGGCGACTGCTCCTGCGCCCATGGGACGGATGTAGGTGGACCAGAGCTGGCTGGGTCCCATGGCTGATATGGGGATGGTTCCGGGATAGACGGGGTGCGGGAGTTCCTTGCCGAAGAAGTAGATCAAGGGCATGAGGACGAGCCAGGAGAAGACGCCGCCGGCGAAGATGATGCCGGAGACGCGAGGGCCGATGATGTAGCCGACGCCGAGGTATTCCGGCGTGGCATCGGCCTTGATGCTGGCGCCTTTGAGGATGTGGGCGTCGCCGCCGAAGTCGGGCTGGAATTCTGGCGTGCCGGGCCAGGCCTTGAAGAGGTTTTCATTTTGGAAGAAGGTGTAGAGGCCGCCGAGTCCGAGTCCTAGAAAGACGCGGCTGGCAAGAGAGCCGCCGCGCTCGCCGGCCATGAGTACGTCGGCGCAAGCGGTTCCTTCAGGGTAGGGCAGGTTGCCGTGCTCTTCAACGATGAGCTCGCGGCGGAGGGGAATCATGAAGAGGACGCCGAGCCAGCCGCCGATGAGGGCGAGCATGAAGATGCGGGAGTACTCGAGATCGAAGCCGAGAAAGACCAGCGCGGGCAGTGTGAAGATGACGCCCGAAGCGATGGACTGGCCAGCGTTACCGGTGGTTTGGACGATGTTGTTCTCAAGGATGGAGGCGCGGCCAAAGACGCGGAGGATGCTGATGGAGAGGACGGAGATGGGGATGGAGGCGGCCACGGTGAGACCGGCGCGCAGACCTACGTAGACCGTGACTGCGCCGAAGATGACGCCGAAGAAAGAGCCGAGAAGAAGGGCGCGGATGCTGAGTTCCGGCGGGTTTTGATCGGGCGAGACAAAAGGTTTAAAAGCGGGGGGCTTAATTTCTGCCACGGATATGCCTCCATGAGAGCGTGAACGAAGATGATGGAATCTGCCTGAAGGGGGAGTGTAACAGTGAACGGGGCAGCAAAGACAGCGCGAAGGGGCGTCGGTTGGCGAAGTGATGGCGGAACGATTAGGGTAGGGGTCAATCCTGGGCAACAGGACGGGGATGAAAACTGAGATGACAACTTCATCAGTAAGAGCAGCGGCGGGCTCATCGGTGGTGGCAGGGGCGGGCGCAGGCGCGGGTAAAACATCGCAACGGCTGGTTGCGCTGGATGTGCTGCGCGGGATCACGATTGCGTTCATGATCATGGTGAACAACAACGGCGGGCCGGGCTCGTGGGGATTTATGAACCACGCGCAATGGAACGGACTGACGGCGACTGACCTGGTGTTCCCTACGTTTGTGCTGGTGGTTGGAGCGTCGATCGCGTTTGCATTTGAAGCGCGGCTCAAGCGTGGAGCGACGCGGGCGCAACTGGCTTGGCACACGATAAGGCGGGCGGTGATCCTGATTTTGCTGGGGATTGTGGTGAACAGCTTTCCGTTTTTCGAGCTGGTGCACATGCGGTTTTACGGGGTGCTGCAGCGGATTGCGGTGTGCTACCTGGTGGTGGGGCTGTTCTATTTGTGGGACAGGCGGGTGGGTACGAAGATTGCGGCGCTGGTTGTTGCGCTGGTGGGCTACTGGGTGCTGGTGCGCTGGGTTCCGGTGCCGGGTGCGGGGATGCCGGGGCGGGATTTCCCGTTTATGGATCAGACGCAAAACCTGGTTAGCTGGCTGGATCGATTGCTGATGCCGCACCATCTCTACTTGGATTGGAGCGGGCCGAATGCACACAATGTGCGCGATCCTGAGGGGCTGCTTAGTGATTTGCCGGCGATTGGGACGGCATTGATTGGACTGCTTACGGGGCTTTGGCTGCGCGGGACAGACACGGCGAAAACGAAGTTCGCGGGGCTGGCGTCGGCGGCTTTGGGCTGCTTGTGCCTGGGTTACTTGTGGTCGGTATATTTTCCGCTGAACAAGAACATGTGGACTAGCTCGTATGTGCTGGTGGCGGCGGGGTATTCGCTGTCGCTGCTGACGGTGGTGTTCTGGATGGTTGAGGTGAAGGGATGGAGGAATGGTTGGACGTTTCCGTGGCTGGTGTTCGGGTCGAATGCGATTGTGGCTTACATGATCAGTGAGTTATTGCCGGGTGCTTTGGGACTTATAACTATAACTTCAGGAGGGAAGCGCACGGATGTGCTGGGTTATGCGTTTACGCATGTATTTGCGCATATTCCCGATGCTGGGTGGGCGGCGTTTGCTTACTCTGTTACATACACGGCAGTGTGCTTTGTTCCGGTGTGGGTGCTTCACAAGAAGAAGATATTTGTGAAGGTGTGAGTGGCGGCGGTGGGATGAGGGCGACGTCGAATAAATAGCCGTCTTCCTGCTTGCCTCTGTTTATGTATTCTTCGCAGGTTTGGTTCTGGCCGCAGAGATCGCAATCGTTTGGATCGTAGAATTCGCAGGTCTCCTTCTCTTCGCATTTGCAGCAATCCTGCGGGGCTTCGCAAACGGTTTCCTCCGGCGCCATTTCATCTCCGTCGGAATCGGAGGTGAAGACTTCAACGGTGCATTCAGGGACGACGTCAGAGCCGCGATCGACGTTTTGCGATGCGATCTGGAGGCCATAGAGAAAGAGGCCGGCGCGCTTGGCATCGAGACGGGAGGAGCCGAGGGCGCTGAGGACCTGGGAGAGTGCGAGCTGGATGGCGCTGCGATCTTCGAGGACGGGCAGCTCGACCGAATCAAAGGGCGCGCCCGGTTTCGAGTTGAGGCGGTGTAGACGTGCGTGGAAGTAGCAGTATGGCTTATCAGTCAATGCGTGCGAGTGGCACTTGGTTCCCTCGGACTTGATGTGGCGGCATTCTTTGTACATTTAGTTCTCCTACCCCTCCCCCCCATTCCTGCAAAGAAGTGGTTTGTTTTCAGTTGTTTACGAGGTGGCAATCGCTGCAAATATGCCATTCTAATGGAGTTATTTGCAGAAATGCCATTCCAAAGGAGTTAAGGGGCCTTTGGCCCCCTAGCCGCTAGCTTCCAGCTCCCGGCTTCTGTCTCTTGCCCGCCACTGACTTTTTGGCCTGTGCGGGTTGTGAAGGCGCTATGGAGGAATTGTGCGCCCAGGGAGGGTAATTATCTGCAAAGTGGATAGTGGGCAGCGGTTGACGGGATCGGCGTTTTTCGGGATCAATCCTGTTAGACCGCGGGCTTCTTTCCGCCAATTGAGGTCCGCAGTCTCCGCGGTTCCCAAGTGCGAGGCACCTGGGCCACCCGCTGTTTGGCACGTTCTGCAAGAAAATTGGCGTCTTTTGCTAGTTACGCTGACCCGTTTTTGAGCCAAACTGAATTTGTGAGCTGGGGTACTGAGAGCCATTGCGACCTTGGTAAAGCCGAAACCTCATGAAGGGTGAAACAAATGAAAACACATGAAACCACGACTTCAGTAAGAGCTTTTGATCGCGCCTATATCAACGGCCAGTTCGTCATTCTCCATGGAACCCAGGTCATCGATCTGGTGAACCCGACCGACAACGAGGTTATCGGCAAGGTCACCATGGCGGACGAAATCGACACTCGTAAAGCTATCGGTGCTGCGAAAGAGGCCTTCAACACCTTTTCGCAAAGTAGCAAGGAATACCGGATGGAGCTTCTGCAGCGGTTGCACGACGCCGTGGCCAAGCGAATGGATCAACTCGTTGAAGCGACGGTCGTGGAATACGGCGCACCGCAAGACCGTGCGAAGGGCTCTAGCAACCTCGCGGCAAACATTTTCCTGCACTTCAAGCAAGTCCTCGAAGATTTCGACCTGGTCAAAACTGTCGGCACATCCAAGGTCGTGATGGAGCCGGCTGGCGTGGTGGGCATATTTACGCCATGGAATTCGAGCGCCGGCTCGATCGCGATCAAGGTGGCGCCAGCGATCGCTGCCGGATGCACGGTCGTCATCAAGCCCAGCGAGATGAGCGCTATGCAAACGGAAGTGTTGATGGACGCTTTTCATGAAGCTGGGTTGCCTCCTGGCGTCATCAATGTCGTGACAGGCCTCGGCGAGGTTGTCGGGACGGAGTTAACGAAAAGTCCCGACATTCAGAAAATTGCTTTCACCGGTTCGACGCAGATCGGAAAACTGGTCGCCAAGAACTCCCTGGACACGATGAAGCGCTTGACGCTGGAGCTCGGGGGCAAGTCGCCCAACATCATCCTGGACGACGCCGATCTCTCCACGGCGATCCCGATGGCCATCAACGCCTGCTACCTGAATAACGGGCAGGCATGCATTGCGGCTTCGCGTCTGATCGTGCCGGAAGACCGACTCGACGAAGTGAAGCAATTGGCCAAGACGGTCGTCGAAAAAATCAAAATGGGCGATCCGAGGGACAAGGACGTCACCCTCGGCCCATTGGCCAGCATAAAGCAGTACAAGCGCGTGCAGGAGTACATCAAGTCTGGGATCGAGGAAGGTGCGGAGCTCGTCATTGGCGGGGAAGGTCATCCCCAGGGACTTGAAGATGGGAATTTCATCAAGCCCACCGTGTTTGCCAACGTCACCCGCGAGATGCGTATCGCGAAGGAAGAAATCTTCGGACCGGTCCTGTCGATACTGACGTACAAGACGGAAGCCGAGGCCATTGAAATCGCCAATGACACCGAATTCGGCCTCATCGCCTACGTAAGCTCGGCGGACCCGGAAAGAGCCACCCGTGTGGCGCGAAAACTGGCCGCCGGCCGAGTTCTGATCAACACAGTGAGTCACGATCCGTTTGCCCCTTTCGGCGGGTTCAAACAATCGGGGATCGGTCGGGAAGGCGGGATCTTCGGGCTGCGGGAGTACATGGAACCCAAAGCGATAATCGGCTAACCCGAGGATTGTCCTGACAGCTTGATTGCTTCCAGACGAAATGCCAGCGAGAGAAAAAATGACCGTCCAAGTGCCAGACCGTTTCAAAGTCGCGAACGCCTTTTGGATAGGGCTCGCTAAGATCGGACTTACGCCAGCAGCGGTGCTGAGCCAAGCTCGTTTGCCGGTGACTGTTTACGACGGCAAGAAGAACCTTGTCACAACGGCGCAGTTCTTCGCACTTTGGCGTGCCATAGGCGAGCTCTCCGCTGATTCGGCTGCGGGCCTGAAAATTGCCACGCAGATTGACGTTGGAGATCGACCGCCGTCGACAATGGCGGCTTTTCACTCCCGCGATTATCGAGACGCGCTTACCCGCCTTGCTCGCTTTAAGCAACTGTGTTTGCCGGAGGAACTGCAAATCAAGATCAGCAAAGATGAATGCATGATAGAGCCAGTGTGGCTGCACGCACAGGAAGAAACGCCGCCCCTCTTGACGGACGCCGTCTTTGCGTCATTCGTTGAACTCGGTCGCCGTGGCACACGACATCCGGTGAATCCGAAAAGGGTGGAACTAAAGCGCAAAGCAAAAACGCCCGGAGTCCACGAAGCTTATTTCAAATGCCCGGTCAAATTCGGAGCGCGCCGCAATCTGCTGGTGCTCCACGCAGCCGATCTTGACCGGCCATTTGTTACGTACAATGCCGAGCTGCTTGAGATGTTGGACCCGCAACTCGCCAAAGCCGTTGAGGCCCGCCATGTGCAGCGTTCGACCAGCGAACAGGTGAAGTGGGTTCTCAAACGCCTGGTCGCCGGAGCGCGTCCTGAAATTGCCGTCGTGGCGCGCGAGCTCGGGCTGAGCAATCGGACCTTGCAGCGGCGGATTGACGATGACGGCACGACGTTCCGGCAGTTGCTTCTTGAGGCACGACAGGAACTGGCGCACGAGTACCTCAACCGACCGGAGATGGATGTCACGGAAGTGGCATTTCTGCTCGGCTACGAGGATTCGAATTCTTTCTATCGAGCTTTCCGAACGTGGGAAGGGACGACACCCTCACAGTTGAGGGCAGCGCTCAGACGATCCGATCAGCAGGCGACAAATGCAGGAGTTGCGGGCTTGGAAGATATGTAATGCCGGGTGCCCCCGGTCTCGATTTTGAGACCAGGGATAGCAAGAGCATCGAGCAAAGGTAAATCGGAATTCAGAAACTCGCTGTTCGCGTATTGCCGAATCACTGGTCGATTTCTGATCGGTACCCTTAAGTCGGCTTGTGGGAAGTAATGATGATGCTCGGACCGCTGGCTATGGAGAATGAGGCCCGGCCCTAAAGGCCGCGATTTATCCGCTGTATTGATGGGCCTCGACCCACGTTGTGTATACCTCATGCTCCCGCCGTTGCGGCACGGGCCCTTGGTAATTGTAAGGAGCTATAAGAAGCAGGTCCTTCGGCTACGCTCAGGATGACAGATATTTGTAAAAGGCTATAGAAAAGCAGATCCCCGTTCTACTTCGCTCATGGCAGGCTTTCGGCTTCGCTTGGATGGCAGGTATTGGTAAAGGGCTAAGCGTTCTGCGCGGCGGGTTTGACGGGGCGGAAGAGCCAGAGATTCAGGAACGTGAAGAGCATGCCGCCGACTGTGAACTTGAGCCACACGGGCGCATCTGATGGAGAGAAGAAGCCTTCAAGACATCCTGCAACGACTAACATGGGAATTATGCCGGAGACTAACTTCGTGGCTTCCATGCCGCCGCGAGCTATGGACTCTTTCCAACGCAGGTTGCCGGGGAAGAGCATGGCGTGGCCGAGGCGAAATCCTGCAGCGCCTGCGATGATGATGGAAGGCAGCTCAAGTGAGCCGTGGGGCGCGACGAAGCTCCAAAGCGCGACCGACATGCCATAGTGGCTGCATGCAGCGGCGATGACGCCGAGCATCATTCCGTTTACGTAGAGGTAATAGAAAGTACCAAGACCGAAGACGATGCCGGAGGCGAAAGTGACGAAGGTGACGGTGAGGTTGTTGGTCATGATTTTGCTGGTGGCCATGGGCTCAACGCCGATGATGGCATGAGTCCACATTTCGTGGCGCTCCATGGTTGCGATCATTTCCGGCCCGACGAAGTGGTGCATGAACTGCGGGCGGGCGTTTGTGATGGCTGCGCCGAGAAGGCCCCAGGCGACGGAGACGAGCAAAGAGGCGATGATGTAGCCGATCTGCTTTTGGAAGATGGCCGGATAGTCGTCGCGGAGGAAGCGCAAGAGCGTGAGCAGATTCGTCTTTCGGCCGGAATAGATGATATGGTGGGCGCGAGCCAGCAATTGATTTACATGTAGGGCATAGCTCCGGGAAGTGGAGTCCTGGCGCAGTACCGAAAGGTCGGCGGCGACCTGGCGGTAGAGCAGGGCCATCTCCTGCAGTTCGCTGCGGGAGAGCTTGCCAAGGCCGCCTGCATCCGATTGGGAGAGCAGAGCGGATAAGCGATCCCAGTAGGGCCGCCGTTTGAGAATCCATTGGTTGGAGAGGATTTGCGCCATGAGCCCGGAGTCAGACCAGCTTAGCATTGAAACGCCGGAACTGGTGAATATCGAGATGCCGCTTGCGGGCATTGGCAGCCGCTTTATTGCGCTGCTGGTGGATTACCTGATCTGGGGTGCGGGGCTGCTGGCGCTGATTTTTATCAGCATTATTGTGCTGCCGGCGATGCATGTCTTCTCAAAGCATTCAGAGCAGTGGACGATCGCGCTGGTGATTTTCATCGTGTTTCTATTTCAGTGGGGATACTTCACGCTGTTCGAAGCGTTCTGGAACGGGCGCACGCCAGGCAAGCGGGTGGCGCGGATCCGGGTGATTCAACGGTCAGGGCGAGCGATAGGGCTGTTCGAATCGATGGCGCGCAACCTGGTGCGGTATGTGGACTGGTTTCCAGGATTCTATGGCGTGGGGATCATAGCCGTATTTGCATCGCGCCAGCACCAGCGGCTGGGCGACATGGCCGCAGGGACGCTGGTAGTGCGGGACCGGGACACAGAGATGCCGGAATGGGGCGAGTCGGGATCGCGCACATTTACGGCGCAGATGTTTACCGCGAGCGCGCCGATTCCGGAGCCGCATGCGAGTGTGACACTGCCGTCAAATGGGGTGGCGAAGTTGTCGTCGGCCGATCTTGAGGTGCTGGAGGGATTCTTTTCCCGGCGGCTGGATATGGACCTGGGGACGCGCCAGGCGCTGGCACAACGGATTGCTTTGGCGATCCAGGCCAAGTCCGGGCTGGAGATGCCCCAGGGGGCCAGTGTTGAGACATTTCTTGAGGCGACGGCGCGACAGTTGCGCGATGTCGCACGACTGCTATAGAGCATTGACTTCCACAGTGCAAATCCGAGTGCTCGATGATCCTGCGAAGAAAAATCGCTTTGCAGAAGCCAGCCTGAAGTAAAAACGGGTGACGTTGGCGGGTTTCGTACGCGGCGATGAGTCGCGGGGCGCTCAGCAAACATTTCACGCGAGATTTTGCGGGGATTAAACATGTAAACGATTCCACTCTGCAAAGGGGTGGCCTGCTTGCGTTTGCGGAGAGGCTTGTGCCGAGTTTTTGCGCTGTAAAGGCGGGAGCGGATTGACCTGCAAAAGTTTGACTTGACAACTGTTTATGAGAGGGCATTAAATGACGTGCGGCTCACAGAACAGGGCTGTTTGGGAGTTCTACTTAAACGTTTAAGCACTATCAAACCGGCGTTCAGGTAGAAAGATTCCAAAAAGTGGAGAAGGCGGGGAAATTGCCTTCCAAACCACGGAGACACCGGGATGGTAGTTGCATTGTGGTACCCCAGACCAATCGGTTCATCTTCGCAAAGAGTTGTTCCAGGGTGACGGTATGTTCTTTCAGCTCTCCGCTACGGGGGAAGGGCGAAAGAAGGGCAGCAGCCCAGGGTGGCGTTTGGAGTGCGCGGAGTGGAAGAAAGCCGCGGTAAGAGCTCAGATGCCAGCCGTCTCATCGGGAATTAATTTTCATTCACTGCTTTCTCAATCGTCATGAGGCGAGAGATGAAAGCGACAACCGAGACAGCTAGACCATTGAAAAGGAAGGTCACATGAGACAAGCGAGAAACAGGTTCTTCCTGTTGCTGTTGTTCGTCGTATTGGCATGCGCCGGAGCATTTGCGCAGGCCAACTCCGACGTCACCGGCATCGTGACGGATCAGACCGGAGCGACAGTTGCGGGCGCGAAGATTTCGCTCACCGACCCAGCGACGGGTTTGACAAAGACAACCGTCAGTGACGGAACCGGGTTGTATGACATTTCCGGTTTGAACGCCGCCAATTACAACCTCAAGGTCACGGCCAAATCATTTGAGACCTATGAGCAGAAGGGTGTGGTGGTCAACATCTCCGCCACGTTCCGTGTCGACGTCAAGCTCACTGTCGGCGCCGAGTCGCAAACCGTCACAGTCGAAGCAGACGCTCTGGCAGTCCAGGGCGATTCGAACGTTGTTAGCACGTTGATCAACGAGCAGCAGATCACCGAGCTGCCCACCAACGGGCGCAACGTCATCGGCCTTGCAGCATTGGGCCTGGGCGTCAGCGGCAACCTTCCGGATTTTGAAAGCCCGTTCTCCGTTACCGCGAACTACTCCATCAGCTTCAATGGTCTCAGCCAGGCGCACAACGTTTGGATGATCGACGGCGCCGAGGCATATGACCGCGGTTCCGGTGGCAAAATGTCCGTCATGCCTTCGCAGGACTCGCTTGGTGAGTTCCAGGTGCTGGCCAGCAACTATCCTCCTGACTACGGCATCGCCTCGGGCGGTACCATCACCATGTCGATCAAGAGCGGTACCAGCAAGTTCCACGGTGGAGCCTGGGAATTCGACCGCAACGACGCCCTGGATGCGCACTCGTGGACGGATAACAATAACGGACAGTTGGCCCAGAAGTCGGAACTGCGTTACAACGTTTTCGGCGGTAACATCGGTGGTCCGGTATTTATCCCTCACGTCTACAACGAGAGCAAGAAGAAGACCTTCTTCTTCTATAATGAAGAGTGGCGCAGGGAAGTTACGGGCGTTTCGACAAGCTCGATCAAGACCATGCCCGGAGCGGATATCGTCACATCGGCTTCGACCTTCAACTTTGTGATCCCAACGTACAATCCCGCGACTTTCCTCACCGTACCCACAGTCGCCGATCCGGTTTTGATCCAGAAATTCACTTCCCACGGTTTGACGATGGGCCAGCCTTTTCCGAACAACACGATCTATTCCGATTTGCTGGATCCCAACGCGCTAGCGTTCAACGCCACCAAGAATCTCCCAGCGGCGACGAACGCGGACGACACCTATACCCCGACCGGCGGCCATCTGCCTGTCACGGTTCGTGAAGATCTCTTCCGGATCGATCACAACATCAATGACAAGTGGCAGCTTTTCGGTCACTACATCCATGATGCGATGGATACCGTCGAAGCCACTCCTGAATGGCAGGGCGATAGCTATCCAACCATCGGCTCGAACTTCAGCAACCCAGCGTATGCAGCAGTCGTTAAGTTGACGGGCACGTTGACACCTAACGCGCTGCTTGAGGCCGCGTTCAATTACAACGGCAACAAGATCGCGATCATTCCGGTGTCCACGGTTGCGGCCGGTTTTGTAAAGCCCTCGGGCTGGAGCACGGGAACCTACTTTGCCGGTAGCAACGACGTAGGCAACCGCCTGCCGGATATCAAATGGAGCACGATCGGCGGTAATAGCTGGGGCCCTGGAAACGATCCCTGGACCAACGGCGCCGAGGACTTTGCCGAAGTAATCGGTCTCTCGATTACGAAGGGCAAGCATCAGATGAAGTTCGGCGGCGGCTACAACCGCTACACCAAGAACCAGGTTATCGGCAAAGACTCTGAAGGCGACTACACCTTCAATGACGGCTGGAACCCCAAAACCCAGACGACGCCCGCCGGTCCCATAGGCCAACTCACAGGTGATTCGTATCTTGACTTCCTGCTGGGATTGGCCACCAACTTCAGCCAGGCGAACGCCAATCCCATCAACCACTACGTCAACAGCACCATCTCGGTGTATGCCGAAGACAACTGGCACGTGAACAGCAAATTGAGCGTGCAATACGGCTTCCGCTATGACATGATGCCTCACACATGGGAACGCAACAACCAGGTTTCCAATTTCTATCCGGAGCTGTACCAGCCGGGACTGGCGCCTACCTTCAATTCTGACGGTTCGTTTGCAGCCAACAGCCCTGGTTTGGTTACCAACTCAATCGGCACGTTCTATATGAACGGCGTCGGGATCGCCGGCCAAGCGGGTATACCCACCGCATTGGTCAAGAACGACTACAAAACCTTCATGCCCAGAGTCGGCTTCTCCTATGATCTATCCGGCAACGGCAAGACCGTAGTGCGTGGCGGCTTTGGCACGTTCTACGAGCGCATCCAGGGCAACGACATTTACGATGCGGCAGGCTCCCCTCCATTTATCAGTCAGCCATCTGCAAACAATGTGGAATTCACCAACACGAGTTTCAACTGGCAAGCAGGGACAGCGGCTTCTACACCGACGTTCACGCAGGGCTTCAACTCGTTGAACCGGTACTATCCAGATCCGGCCGTGGCTCAGTACAGCCTGGGGGTGCAGCATGAAATCGCTCCCTCGCTGATCATGATCACGCAATATGTCGGCAACCTGGATTGGCACCAGAACGTTTGGATTCCGATCAATAACTTCCCGCTCAGCACGCCGGCGGCTACACGCCAAGCGGCTGCGAACCATTCACTTGGAACGATTCCGTCTCTGTTGGCCGCCTCTTATCCGGGCTTTGGCAACATCAGACTGCAATCAACGACGCAGACCGGGTCTTACAGCAGCTTCCAGGCCGGCCTTCGCCAGCAGAACAAACACGGGCTCAGCTATGAGCTTGATTACACGTACGCTCACCAGATCGATTCAACACCTGGAAGCGTTGACGTGGACAACAACAACCCCACGCGCAACCCATGGAACCTGAAGTACGACAAGGGTTCCGGCATCCTCGATCGCCGGCAGGTTTTCAGCGGCAACTACGAGTACAAGGTCCCGTTCTTCAATCATTCCTCCGGTCTGACGAAGACGGTCCTCGGTGGATGGGAAATCAGCGGTACGGTAGTTTCCGAAGCCGGCTTGCCCTGGTTGGGCAATGTCGCCCCCTCGAACGTCTACGGCGATACGGTTGGTCTGGGCGGCGACTACTCAATCCGTCCCGACATGGTAAACAAGACCCAATACGTCAGAAAGACAGCAACCTACGTCGATGGCTCCGGAAAGACGCACACGGGCTATCAATTCGTGAATAACGGCAAAAGCTCAGCTGGCAACACGGCTTTTCTTGCGCCTCCCACCGCTGGCTGGGCAGGTGGTGCGAACCTGGGCTTCGGCACCATGGGCAAGGATGCAGTTGTTGGCCCAGGCCGCACCAATTTCAGCACCGCTCTGTACAAGTCGTTTGCTTTCGGCGAGGCCGCTCACTTTGAGTTCCGCGCCGACAGCTTCAACACTTTCAACCACACCCAGTACAACGGCCTTCTGGACACGAACCCACAGAACACCGATTTCGGCTTTGTGAACAACGCACAAGATCCGAGGACCTTCGAACTCGGTGGCAAGTTCATTTTCTAACTTAACCCTCAACCGGGGCGCGGCAGGTAATCCCTGCCGCGCCCCATTTTTCTTGATGGCCGATTACCTTGCATGATGGAGAAAGAGTCAGCTATGGAAATGGATTCAGACAGCAGCGAACTGCAGCAGAGATGCGGCTGAAGCGAACTATGCAAAAGGCTATCGCAAAGTCTCTCTGTTCTGGACTAGACTGTGCGCAGGGAAGTTCGGGGAGGCGGTCGCTTCACCCATATTGCGAACCCTTCCCAGGACTCCAAAACAGGACGAGGAGGTCACCTATGAAGTTTCATTGGACTCAGAAGGCCAGGAATCCGCGTACGTCGCAAAAGAAGGCGGGATACTTACGCACTTTCACCGGCCTGGCCATCGTCGCAACCTTACTGGCTGTTGGCGGAGGAATGGCACAGACTGGATTTCCCCGTTATTCACCGGAAATCATCCGCGCACCCGATGCCAATACGCAGAACGACATCAACGAGCAGCAGAGAAAGAAGCAGGACTTCGAGGCGGCCAACGCCGAGCGCAAGAGGCAGATCAACGCCGACAGCACGAGGCTGCTCAAATTGGCGACGGACCTGAAGACCGAAGTGGACAAGACCAGCAAGGATACGCTTTCGATTGGTGTGATTCGCAAAGCCGACGAGATCGAGAAGCTTGCCCATGATGTGAAGGAAAAGATGAAGCTCTCGGTGGGGTCAGACTGAGATGGCGGTCGGGCGATCCATCGGACCGCACCATCGGGGATAATAAGGCATGGGTGATTTGCGGTTTGTCGCCGAGGATGGCGTTGCCTTTCGGCGTGCAGGTGATGCATTGCGGCGCGCATTGGGCATGGCGCTCTTGATGGCAACCACCCTTTCCTGGGGACAGCCGGCAAAGGCTCCAGATTCACAGCGGCAAGAGGCATTTTCGCTGGAGCAACAAGGCAAAGATGCAGCGGCTGAGGTGGCATGGCGTGGGTATCTCAAAGCCCATGGCGGGAGTGCGGAACCTTACGCACACATTGGGCTTCTGGAGGCACGACAAGAACATTACAAAGAAGCTGTTCCCTTCTATCGCAAAGCCCTGGCGCTCAATCCAGCATTTCCCGGTTTGCGTTTGAACCTGGGGCTGGCGCTGTTCAAGGGCGGCGACCTGAAGCAGGCCGCAAATGAATTCAGCGTGTTATTGAAGACCTCGCCGCATGGATCGCCGGAGTCGCAGAGGCTGACCATTCTTGTTGGAATGGCGCATTACGGTCTGAATGAATATGCAGAGGCTGTTCCCTATTTGAAAGCGGCGGCTGCAGAGGATCCACAAAACCTGCAACTGCGGCTGGCTCTCGCGCACAGTTGCCTGTGGTCGAAGCAGTACCAATGCGTACTGGATACCTATCACGAGATACTCACGCTGAATGCGGAGTCGGCTGAAGCCGATATGCTGGCCGGCGAGGCCCAGGATGAGTTGAAGAATCATGCGGGCGCGATCGAGCAATTCCGCGCAGCGGTGAGGGCCGATCCCAAGGAGCCCGACGTTCACTTTGGCCTTGGTTATCTTTTGTGGAGCCAGAGGCTGTATCCGGAAGCTGTGAGTGAGTTTGAGGCGGAACTCAAAAACAATCCCAATCACGTGCAGGCGTTGATCTACCTGGGAGACGCGCAGATGCAGATGAATCATCCCGAAGCCGCCGAGCCGTTGCTCACAAGTGCTGAGCACATCGACGCGGGACGGGAGTTGGCTCACCTGGATCTGGGCATCTTGTATGCGGATGCAGGACGGAAGGACGAGGCGCTGCGGGAATTACAGGCGGCCGCGCGGCTAGCCCCGGACGATGTGACTGTGCATTGGCGACTGGGAAGGCTATACAAAGCATCCGGGATGAAGGACGAAGCGAAGGCGGAATTCGATAAAGCGAGCAAAATCACCAAGGCCGCCGACGATAAGCTGATTGACAAGATGAGCGGCGCTCGCGAAAAGCCTCCACCGGTGCAGGCACCTGCCGGGGCTCAGGAAAACAAGTGATTGTTGCTAATTTCGTTGTGCGTGCATCTGGATGGATTTTTCGCGGTTGAGCAAGTCGGCCAGAACCATTTCCGGGCAGATGTGCCTGGATTCGAGCGATTCCAGCTCTTCGTCCGTTTCAATGCAGGTAGCGACTGTCATGAGGCAGTGCAGGCAGCGGGTGTTGTAACTTCCGTTTTCGTTTTGTGAGTGGTTATACATCGGACCTCGCAATCGCAAAAGAGGTCTTCTGATGTTAGTGTTCAACGCACAACGCGAACGTGTTCTGGATCACCTAGTCATGTGATTTGGATGTTGATGAATCCCAGATCACGAAGGCAGGTAGTTTTTTCAGAGGACGTTGTTAGAGGCTGGTGTTCTGGTTGGGGTTTCTGCGCAGGTACCAGCAGGGGCTCTGGCCGGCGTGAGGAAAGAGCGCCTGGGCGCAGGGCACGTCGGAAGTGCCGAGATAGTCATATTCGATTTTGGTGCCCTTGAGCGGCACGCTTTGGAACTGGTTGACGGTGACCTTGGAAAGTGGCGAGCCGCGGAGCAGGAATATGGCCGCATCGCCGAGCCACGTGAAGACAAAGCTTGCCAGCAGGACCAGGATTCCATGCAATAACCAGCGCTGCCATTTCATGGGGTGTCAGCCTTCCGTCAGCAAATTTGTTTCTTCCTTGAGGGCCACGCCGGTGAGACGGCGGACGCGGGCTTGATTGAGATAGTAGCGGAGTTGGGTGGCGGCCTGCGCATAGGCAAGGCCCTCAGCACGAATGTTGGAGATGCAATTGCGCTCGGCGTCGGTGCGACCTGGGCGCGGGTCCCAGGTGATGTAAGCGCCGAGGGAGTCAGGGGAGCTGAGGCCGGGGCGTTCGCCGATGAGAATGACGGAGATTTGCGCGTTCAGAGCCGCGCCGATTTCGTCGGAGATGGCGACGCGGCCTTGTTCGACAATACAAATGGGCGCTAGCCGCCAGTCTGACAGCTGCGGCAGAAGATCTTGAAGCAGCGCCGGGACATGCCGCTCCACGGCCAGCGCGGACAGCCCATCGGCGATAACCAAAGCCAAGTCCACCGGGTCCGTAGGCTGCTCGGCCAGAAGCGCGCGGCTGGCTCCATTCAATGTTCGTCCCAGATCAGGCCGTTGCAAATATTCTGCTCTACTCGAGGCTGCCGAGTGCAGACGCAGCACTTCAGGCCGACTTGAGCGTTCGATTTCCGCTTTCAGTGCCGCCGAGTCCAAATGCGCATGGACTGCATCGCGGGCCTGGGCGTGGGCGCGCTGGAAGTCGAGGAGGTCGCGGGTGCTCAGGCTGACGCCAGTGCGGCCGAGGCCCACGCGGGCTGGGGTGAGAGCGCGCAGACGGGCGGCGAGAGCAGCGGATTCAGGGAGTTCGCTCATGCAGAGAGCAGTCTTTCCGGATGGTTGGCTTCGAGGGCGAGACGCTGAAAGTGATCGCCAGCGAGCCACGCTTCGAATTCAGGTGCGGGGCGAAGATTGAGAATGCGGCGAAGGTAAAGCGCGTCGTGGAAACTGGTGCTTTGGTAGTTGAGCATGATGTCGTCGGCACCGGGGACGCCCATGATGTAATTGACGCCGGCGGCGCCGAGAAGGGTGAGCAGTGTGTCCATATCGTCCTGGTCGGCTTCTGCGTGGTTGGTGTAACAGACATCGCAGCCCGTGGGCAGGCCGAGGAGTTTGCCGCAGAAGTGATCTTCAAGACCGGCGCGGGCGATCTGTTTGCCGTCGTATAGATACTCAGGACCTATGAAGCCGACGACAGTGTTGACGAGCATGGGCTGGAATGCGCGGGTGACGGCATAGGCGCGGGCTTCGAGAGTTTGCTGATCGACCGCCAAACCACCAATGCCGTGGTGGGCGTTGGCGGAAAGTGCGGAACCCTGGCCGGTTTCGAAGTACATCACGTTGCTGCCGAAGGTGCCGTCGGCGCAAACGGCCCCGCGCGCGAGCGATCTGGCGGCCTGGTTTGCTTCGTTGAGGAGTGACAGATTGACGCCGAAGCTGCGGTTGGCGGCCTCGGTTCCGGCTATGGATTGGAAGATGAGGTCGATGGGGGCGCCTTGTTCCAGGGCGGCCATTTGTGTGGTGATGTGGGCGAGGACGCAGCTCTGGATCGGGATTTCGAACCGCTGGCGGATGGTGTCGATCATGCGTAGAAGGCGCTTGGTGACGGAGACATTGTCGCCGGCGGGGTTTATGCCGATGACGGCGTCGCCGGAGCCGAGGAGCAGGCCGTCGAGGATGGAGGCAGCGATGCCGGAGGGTGCGTCTGTGGGGTGGTTGGGCTGGAGGCGCGCGCTAAGGCGGCCGGGGAGACCTACGGTGGTGCGGAAGCGAGTAACGACGCGGATTTTGGCGGCTGCTGCGATGAGATCCTGTAGACGCATCAGCTTGCTGACGGCGGCGGCCATCTCCGGAGTGAGGCCGGGTGCGAGAGCGGCGATGCGATCAGCGGTTGCTTCGTCGGAGAGAAGCCAGTCGCGGAGTTCGCCGACGGTGAAAGAGCTAATGGGCGCGAAGGCGGCGGCGTTGTGCGTATCGACGATGAGGCGTGTGACTTCGTCTGCTTCGTAGGGGATAACATGCTCTTCAAGGAAACGGGATAACGGGAGATCGGCGAGAGCAAACTGGGCGGCGACGCGCTCTTCGGCGGAACGCGCGGCGATGCCGGCAAGCACGTCACCGCTGCGAAGTGGGGTGGCTTTGGCCAG
>Ga0302278_10000997_pt1 | contig 35647 bp, 27 predicted proteins | sample III_Bog_N3_2_FD_194543 | JGI IMG/M metagenome (GOLD analysis project Ga0302278, IMG submission 194543) | Peat permafrost microbial communities from Stordalen Mire near Abisko, Sweden - III_Bog_N3_2 | ecosystem: Environmental > Terrestrial > Soil > Wetlands > Peat | place: Sweden: Abisko... | reverse complement strand
GAATTGCGGTCCTATCCCCGGCGGATGCTTGAGCAGATCAGGCGGAAAGGGAGGAAAGCATGACGCGTTCATTCAATCTTCCGGATTCGCTCTTGAAGCGGGCCGAGGAATTGGCACGAGAAGATGGCGTCTCGCTGGATATTTGGGTGACCTCCGCGCTGGCGCAGAAGATCGGCGCTGTGGAGACTGCCGCTGTGTTCTTTCAGCGGCGCACCGGAGCCGCTGGCAAGGGGCTGGACTTCTACCTCGACCTTATTCCAGATAACCCACCGATGCCGGGGGACGAACTGCCTCGGGCTTGAAGTTCAGCCGCGACTCACAGAATCGACCGGGGATCATTCTGCCCCCACGGGGCGAGACATTCTGGTGGGAACGCGTTCCCCGGGTTGCGCTTCGCTTACCCGGGGCTACTTTCACGCCCTCCCTCTGGGAGGAAAGGCGGCGGGTTTCATCGCCTCCCGCATCTCAGAATCGAGATGTGGGGCACCCGGTTTTTCTGGCGGGAATTGCACGGGCGGTCGGGGTTCGTGGTCTCCCACCCTTTCGCCGAGGGCGCGAAAGGATGGGGCACCCGTTCTTTATGGGCGGATATAGGGTGGGGCATCCACCTAATCATGTAAAGTTATCTCCAAGCGGGGGACGACCACAGACATGAACGACAGGCAGAGGGCGCAGCTCGCAGCTTACGCGGCGGAAGCGGACAAGTTCTCTGAGAATTGGCAGATCAGTCGTTGGATATCGCGTGTTGGCGCGTTTCTTGACGAAGCCATGGGACCGGATGAATCGGCTCTGTTTGACTCCTTGATGCGCGCGAAACTGTTCCGCACGACGTTTTCGACGAACTCGCCTTGAAACTGGGCCATATCGAAGGCCTCATAGCAAAAGGCCAGGACGAATCAACCTCCTCGACGCCGAGTTCTCCGGATCAACAAGGGCCGGAACTAGAGCCAAGTGCCTTCAACACCAGGGAGGTCTTCGTCGTACACGGGCACGACGGCGAGGCCAAAGAGTCCGTCGCGCGGTTTCTTGAAAAGCTGGGACTCACAGCAGTCATCCTTCACGAGCAGGCGAGCGAAGGCCGCACCTTGATCGAAAAATTCGAGACCCGATCAAAGGGCGTCGCTTTCGCGGTTGTCCTGCTGACCCCCGACGATCTGGGTCGCGCGGCGGACAGTGCCCCGGATCTCCGACCCAGGGCTCGGCAGAACGTGATTCTTGAGCTTGGCTACTTCATGGGACGCCTCGGCCGAACCCGGGTCTGCGCTCTCTATAAGGGAGGGATCGAGCAGCCCTCCGACTTCCAAGGCGTTGTCTACATAGAGCTCGACTCCGCCGGAGCATGGAAAACGAAGCTAGCCCAAGAGCTCGTGCAGGCGAAGATAACGATCAACCTTGAAGCATTGATAAGCTAGTGTGGTGAGTCGAAGAACAACCTCAGATTCTTCGACTCACCACCCCCGAACTGAAAAACGTTCGGGGCCCCGTTCGCTCAGAATGACAGGCAGTTTTATGTAGCATATTTCAGACTCAAGATGTCAGCTGGGCTTTCCAAGTCTCGATGCTCTGAGACCTGGGGAGCCACGAACCTTCTGCGAGCGGATAGCGAGCGTCTGCCCCACCGCAGGTGGTTATTCCTCTTCTTCCTCTACGGGCCGCTTGGCGTTGGCTAGTATCTTGTCGGCCACTAATTGCGGGACTATGTCGTAGTGGTCCATTTCCATGCGGTAGCTGCCTTTGCCTTGAGTCATCGAAGTTAGAAGGGTTCCGTAGGTTAGCATTTCGGCCATGGGGACTTGCGCGTTGATTAACGTGGTGCGGCCCTTGGAATTCGTGCCTTGCACGCGGCCGCGGCGGCTGCTCAGGTCGCCCATGAGGGTTCCGGCGAACTCGTCGGGGGCTTCGATCTCGACTTTCATGACGGGTTCGAGGAGGCAGGGCTTCGCCGTCTCCATGGCCTTGCGGAAGGCAATGCGGCCAGCCATCTTGAAGCTCATTTCGTTGGAGTCCACGTCGTGGTAGCTGCCGTCGTACACGGTGGCTTTGAAGTCGACCACCGGGAAGCCGGCGAGGTAGCCGCGGACGGCGGACTCGACGATGCCCTTTTCGATGGCGGGGATGAAGTTGCGGGGGATGGCCCCGCCGAAGACTTCGCTGGCGAACTCGAAGCCCGTGCCGCGGGGCAGAGGCTCCATGCGAATCTTGCAGTCGCCGAACTGGCCGTGGCCGCCGGTCTGCTTTTTGTGGCGTCCCGGCGCCTCGACCTTGGCGCGGATGGTTTCGCGATAGGGGACCTTGGGCGCCTTGAGCGTGACTTCAGCGTGGTAGCGCTTCTTGAGGCGGCTGACAATGGCCTCAATGTGCGGCTGGCCGGCGCCGCCGATGAGGAATTCGTTGGTCATGGGGTCGCGGAAGAACTTGATGAGCAGATCCTCTTCCATGAGCTTGTGAATAGCGGGGGCGAGCTTGTCCTCGTCGGCGCGCGTCTTGGGCTCGATGGCGTAGGTCATGGCCGGCTCGGGCAGCGGGTGCAGGTCCACCTGAATCTCAGCGCCTTTCGCGCCCAGCGTGTCGCCGGTGAGGGTATCGCGGAGCTTGGCCACTGCGCCCAGATCGCCGGCGTGCAGCTCGACGACTTCGACAGCTTTGCGGCCCTGCATGATGGAAAGATGGGCGAGCCGTTCCTGGCCGCGCCGCGTGTAATTCTCGACTGTAACGTCGTTCTTGACGACGCCGCTGATGACCTTGAAGAAGCTGATGCGGCCGGAGAAAGGGTCGGTCATGGTCTTGAAAACCACTATGGCGGCCGGTTCGGAGTCGGCCACCTTGCGCAGCACTGCGGGCGCATCGTCTTCCTCGGCGGCATCGGTGCTGGCTGAGACGGCAGCAAGGGTTGGAGTGCGCACGATGAAGGGAGCGCGCTCGGCGGGCGAGGGACAGTAGACCTTGATGAAATCCAGCAAGTGATCGAGGGCCATATTGGCCAGTCCACTGGAAAACAGGACCGGGAAGATACGGTCTTCGCGAATGGCCTCGTGGAGCGCGGCGATGAGGTGTTCTTCGGGGATGGTGCCTTTCTCGAAGTACTCCTCCATGAGCTCGTCCTTGCCTTCGGCTACGAGTTCGACCAGCGCTTCGTGGCGGGTCTTGGCGTCGGCGGCCAGGCTGGCGGGAATTTCGCCGGTAACCTTGCCGCGGCCATCGCCGCCGGGGGTGTAATAGAAAGCCTCCATGGTGACCAGGTCGACTACGCCGTGGAATCCCTGGGAATCGGAGATAGGCAACTGGACGGGCACACAGTTGCGGCCCCATCGGTCTACGAGGTCATCGACCAGGGCGCTCAATCCACCGCCGCCGCCGGCCTTGGGGTGGTCCATCTGGTTGACGACAACGATGCGGGGAACGTTGGCTTCTTCGGCGTATCTCCAGACGCGCTCGGTAACGGCTTCAATGCCATTTTGAGCGTTGACGAGGACGACCGCGGCTTCGACAGGGAGCAGCGCGGCACGGGCCTCGTGGGAGAACATGTGGAAGCCGGGGGTGTCGACGAGGTTGATTTTGACGCCCTGCCATTCGACAAAGGCGACGGCGTTCTGCATGGTTGCGCCGCGGGCTATTTCTTCTTCGTCATAGGCGGTTACGGCGGTGCCGTCGGCGACGCGGCCCTGGGTCGGTGTCATTTTCGCGGCATGCAGCAGGGCGGCAATAAAGGTGGTTTTGCCGCTGTGCGCATGCCCCATTACAGCTACGTTGCGGATCTCACTTCCCTGGTACGTTTTCATTTGTCTCTCCTAAAATTGGGACTGGGGAATGAGCGGCGTGGACCGAGAAGCAGGTCCTTCGGCTTCGCTCAGGATGACAGTTGGTTGGGGAGAATGAGAGGGGCGGGCACAGAGAAAGCTCGGGGGCGTCCTTGGGGGCGTCCAGGTGGCCGGATTGGAGGGCCACGTGTCCCGGTTTGCCGTCTACCTCATCCATAAGAGGTTCGGACCGGCGCGGGGCAGATTCATAGAGAGTGAATCCGCCAGGCGTCTATCGCTAAGAAGCGGATGCTATCACACGCGGAGTGTGAACGTCCTGTGACTTGAGGCACAAAGGGGATCGCGCCGCAGCAGAGGACGGATGACAGTGAGGCGCTGGTGGTCCGTTTGGGTGCTTCCGCTGTGGGAGGGCCGGAAACAGAACGCTCATTCAGGAGCCTTTTTTCGCTCAAATGCCCCGAAAAGACGGGATTCAGCCCCAAATACGCTGAGATGAATATCGAGCTTGCTCAGGCATTTCTCTCAAGCGATCGACGATATCTCGCTTTGTAACAGGCGTCCACCGGCTTCGCCGACCTGCGGGGGATGAAACTCTGGGTGCCCCATCCTTGCGGCTGCATACCGCCGCAAGGGTGGGAAAGCACAGAACCAAAGCTACTTCGCAATCGCCTCTGCGGTCGGCGCAGCGTGCAACTTTCGCACGAGTACTGGGACTCCGAAAGCCACTCCGGCAACAAGCGCAGTCGAGATCAAGTCATTGCGATAGAACGGCAGGGCTGCCACGAAGCAGGTACCCAAACCGCTGAGCGTCTTCGGATACATGCCGCCGCCGGCCCAGACCGCGTAGTTCGACAGCAGGAAGAACGAGGTCGGTCCGAGCAGCGCGCCAGCACCGAAACGGACCCAGGTCGTCTTCGCCTTCAGCAGAATCTGCCCGAGCACCATGGCGGCAACGTACCAGGCCCAAGTGGGGATATAGCCCTCCCAGCGGAAGCTGTAGTGGTAGACGGACACGGTCAGGAAGAAGTCGGTGGCCATGAGGGCGGCCAGGGGAGCGATCATCTCGCGCCACGAGCGGCGAGCGCCAAAGTAGAGCAGCATGCCCCCAACGGCAGTGAAGTTGAACCACTCGGGGTGGGGCGTAGCCGCCAGAGCCAGACGGCTCACAACGGCAATCAACAGAAACAGATAAGCGGCCATGAAAACCTCAATCTCTTCGATTTTCGGGATGGACTCCCGGAGTTGGGGAACTGGAACTTCGCAACAAGTGCTCATTTCATTCTGGGGGTCATGCGCTGGCGGGTCAACCTTTATTGTTTCACGGGACAAACAAATATTTCCACATTAGGAAAGAAGGCGAGTTGGCGACGGAAAGACTTTCCCGCAGGGGCTAAAAACCCATGCTCCTCTGAACACATTATCGGCAAGACTGAAGTCATGCTCTACAGAGAAACACGGTTGCGATTGAGTTGGATTTTGAGTAGTTGGAACGCGAGGGAGGCGCAGATTGTTCGAGTGAATTCAGCGAGTTAGCGTCCGCTTCGCGGACATAGCAAGTTAGCGAGTCAGCGGTGGCATTAGCGGGCAAACGTTTCATCCCCACATGGGTCGGCAACGCCGGTGGACGACTGTTAGAAGGCCCTCCATCTTCGGGACTGATGTGAGTTTTTTCCGGAGCTTGGGAGCCACCGCCTCCCTCCGACGTGAGGTTTTGAATTTAGCCTGCAGATTCATCGCCTGCATGCGTGTACTATGTGTTATAGTACACGCATGGTTCCCTTCCGAGTTACGTTCCGCGCCGGCGCCTCGCTCTTCGAGCAGGTCGTCTACGCGTCGATCAAAGCCATGGTCTCCGGTCAGTTACGCCCTGGCGACCCCTTTCCCTCCGTTCGCGCCTTGAGCAAGGAACTCAAGATCAATCCCAACACGGCCCACAAGATCGTTGCCCACCTGGTCAATGAGGGGCTGCTTGAAACTCGCCCCGGCATCGGCACAGTGGTGGCCGTACTTCCCGATTCAACGCGGAAAGAACGCACCCAGTTGCTGGGACACGAAATTGAGGAGTTGGTGGTTGAAGCCAAGCGCCTGGGAATCGAACTTGCGGAGATGCTGGCCTCGATCACCGCGCACTGGAAGCACCTCAGCGGCGACGAATCAACCAGCGCTCACCAGTCTGCCGCCAAGCCCACGGATGGAGGTAGCGAGGAACGATGAACGCCACAATCTCTACGCAAAGTCTCTCCAAAAAATTCGGCCGTACTTTGGCCGTCGACAATATCAGCCTATCCGTGCCCGAGGGCTCGATCTATGCGCTGGTGGGTGCAAACGGAGCGGGAAAGACAACGCTCATCAAGCTGATCATGAATATCCTGCGGCCCAACGCGGGCAGCGCCCAGGTGCTTGGCATCAACTCAAGCCAGCTGACGGGAGAATGCTTCAACCGCATCGGGTATGTGTCTGAAAATCAGGAATTGCCGGACGGAATGACCGTCGGCGGAATGCTGGATTACTTCCGCCCCTTTTATCCCACCTGGGACAACGCGCTCGAAGAGCAACTCGTCCGCCAATTCGATCTGCCGCTCGAACGCGGCTTGAAGCACCTGTCGCGCGGCATGAAGATGAAGGCGGCATTCGCCAGTTCGCTCGCGTATCGCCCTTCGCTCATCATCCTCGACGAGCCGTTTTCCGGCCTCGATCCACTGGTACGCGATGAGCTGATTGAAGGGCTCATTGAGCGCGCGCCGGAGACGACGATCTTTCTGTCGTCGCACGACCTGGCGGAAATTGAAAGCTTCTCAAGCCACGTTGGGTATTTGCAAAATGGGCGGCTGCTTTTTTCTGAAGAGATGTCGGTGCTGGGGAACCGGTTTCGCGACGTAACGATCACCTTGGCCAGCCCGGCGCCGCTGCCTGTGGACCTTCCTGTCACGTGGCTGGAGGCGCAGACCGCGGACTGTGTTCTGCGCTTTGTGCAGAGCGACTACTCGGAGGATGCGCCGCGCGAACTTGCTGCACGATTCCCTTCTGCGCGCGACATCGCATTCGAGCCTATGACGCTGCGGCAGATTTTTCTGGCCATTGCGAAATCGGGGCGCGGGCCGCAAATCTCAAGCGCACGCATCTCCAGAGCTCACGAGGGCATTGCCGAGGAGAAAAAAGCATGAAGCAGACACTGCATATTTTCTTGAAAGATGCGCGACGTTTCTGGCCTGAAAGCCTGATCTCGCTCGCACTGGTTGCCGCGTTCGCCCGTATCTATCCGCACCAATGGCTGGACGCGGATTCAATGAATCACTCCGTTCGGTTCAACTTTTTCGCGAGCGGAATCATGAGCTTTCTCGGTCAGGTTCTTGTTGTGCTGATCCCGATAAGTTGGTGGCTGCTCATCTCTCGAGTCGTTCATGCCGAGAAGCTGGTTGGGGACCGGCAGTTCTGGCTGACACGTCCGTATGAGTGGAAGAAGCTTCTTGCCGCAAAGGTGCTGTTTCTGGTCGTGTTTCTTTATCTGCCCATTCTTATCGCCCAAATCGTCTTGCTCATTCAAGCAGGTTTTCATCCGCTCGATTATGTTCCAGGGCTTCTCTACAATCTTGTGCTTATCACCGGGGTACTGGTATTACCCCTGGTGGCGCTCTCCACTCTAACTCCCACGTTCGCCAAAATGACACTCGCTATTCTCGGAGTTGTTTTGCTCGTTGCGGGCATCGCTGGTCTTGGATCTCTGCCGCCTTCAGATTCAATCGGCAGCGTCGCCAGCCCTCTCGGCGATTGGCTCTCTTTTGCCGCGCTGTTTTTGTTATGCGGCGCAGTCGTGGTACTGCAATATGCGGTGCGGCGAACGTTGCTCGGGTGGGGCGTGTTGATGGTGATCCCCGTATTGCTAAGCGCGCTGGCGTTCGGCGACCCCGACCAACTGCTCATGAATCGGACTTATCCGCGGGCAACGGCCGCTCCAGTCCAGCTACAATACGCCCCGGACTCTACTCATCAGGCGACAGCGAACACAACTGAACACACACAGGAACTCGAAATCTACATCCCGTTGCGTGCTTCCGGCGTCGCGGACGGATACACGGCCATCACGGAAGCGGTCAAGGTGACAATCGATGCGCCGGATGGTTCGCACTGGGATTCGCCCTGGCAGGCAATTTACAACCAGCGTCTTCTCCCGGACATGAAGGACGCCTCCGTCAGGTTCAGGATCAGGCGCGCCGTCTATGACAAGTTCAAATCCACTCCCGTGAAGCTTAACCTGGACTTCGCGCTTACAAGAGCAAAAGTCGAATCGGTTACGCAGATCCAGCTTCCCAATCACGACTTCTTTGTGTCTGGATTCGGCGTCTGCTCTCCACGCGCGAGTTGGCTGAAAGAGCCATTTGCAATCACCGCGATCAATTGCAGGGCTGCCCTGCGCCAGCCCATGCTGAGCTATGTCTCTTCACTCTGGACGGATGAACCTTGCTCCGCTTCGCAGACCGAGCCGAAAACGGGCGTGCTTGGCGCCACCTGGGCCGGATCGTTGAATTCAGAGCCGGCAAGTTTCGGGATTACGTCCGTCTGGGAAACCCCGCTCAGCTTCTTAAATAGCTGGGGCGCATATAGTCAAGGCTCCGTGCCCAGGCCGCGTCACTTCTGTACGGGTTCTCCTTTGACATTCACCCAATACAAGCCGGTTGGGCACACTCAGACCGACGTCACGCTTGAAGGCTTTCATCTTCCCGGGCTTGATATCGGTTCAACGCTCCTGCTAATGACCCGATAAACGGGCCGGGGGCACGAGTTATTTCTGCTCCCGCCCGTTCATCACCTCGCCTGCGTCCTCGCGGCCGTCGACGATATACACCGAACCGCCCAGCGGGTTGCGGACTGGGGATCGGGCGGTGCCCAGGAACGAGTAGGCGAAGCGCAGGTCGGAGAACTCGATCGTGGTCCACTGGCGGTTGGCGGGCAGTTGCGGCGGAGCTAATCCGGGCACAGGCTCCTGGCCAACATCGCGCACGACAGCCCAGGTTCCCCAGTCGAGGTACACCTTGCCTAGGGGCGTCTGCTTGGCGGCTTCAACGGCTGCGGTCGCGGGCGGCTTGTACATGACGTCGCGCAGCGGGTCGCTGTCGATTTCTCCGGTGCGGGTGTTGACTTCGGCGGTCTGATAAAAGTCGGCCGTCTCCAGAATCACGTGCCATCGGAGAGGATTGATGGGATAGGGCTCCGCTGCCATGCGCTTTACCGGAGCGGAAGCGATTTGCGCGTTCTCGACAAGCGCAAGGGCGTGGGCATGTTCTGACCAGCGCCAGCCCCAGACAACCACCATGCCGGCAAGCGCGAAGATTGCCCATCCACGGCCGCGAAACGGCTTCCGCCGCGCGCCGATCTCTCCGCCAATCAATCCGAGCAGGGCTGGAATCACCGTCGCCGCCAGCAGCAGCGCCCACAGAACCGGTTCGGCGATAAACACGAAGCTGCCCGTGTACCAGCGGGGATTGAAGGGAAAAAACGGGCGCAGCCCATAGTTGTTCGTCCAATCCAGAAACAGATGGCTCAACGCGGCTATGAGAGCGGTGAGGTAAAGCCAGCCCCAATGGACAGTTTTCGCTTGCTGCCGGCGCGGGATCGGCGCATCTGGGTCGGCCGCCATACCAGCTAGCTTGCGCTTGCGGCGGCGGTCCCACCAGAGATGGAGCAGGGCCACCAGGCCCACGATCACTCCAGCCACAATAGGCGCGGCGATGAAGGTGTGTGTGATGCCGCGATGGTGCTTCAGTTCCTCTACCTGCCCGCGCAGGCCCCAAAACGTGTCCATATCGGCGGCTTCAGCAGCCAAAACAGCGGCCAGCGTAGCGTAGGCCGTCTTGCGATTCAACCCGGCGCGGCCGATGCAGGCTCCGGTTAGAAAATGTGTGACAGGTTCCATAGAGGCTCGCAACCATAGTACCTTGCGCGTCTCCTATAATTCAGCGGAGGGTAATTCAGCCCATGGGCGAACCGACAAACCCTGACTCATCTCCGGCGCTACGTGTTGAAGAATTGCGCGCTGAACTCCGCCACCACGAGCACCTCTATTACGTTATGGACGCGCCCGAGGTTTCCGACGCACAGTACGACGCGCTGATGAACGAGCTCAAGTGCCTGGAAGCTGCGCACCCCGAGTTGCTGACCGCGGACTCGCCAACCCAGCGCGTGGGCGGCAAACCGGCTGAGGGATTCCAGAAGGTTAAACACTCGCGGCCCATGCTTTCGCTGGACAACGCTTATTCGGCCGAGGAGCTGGCAGACTGGGATCGGCGTGTGCATGAGCTGGCCGGATCGCTTCCGGTTGAATACATGGCGGAACTCAAGATGGACGGGCTTAGCGTGGCCCTGCACTACGAGGCGACGGAGGGAGGCGGGGCGCGGCTGGTCAGGGCCATTACGCGCGGCGATGGGCAAACGGGCGAGGACGTCACTTCGAACATTCGCACCATTCGCAGCGTGCCGCTGGCTATCTCAGCGGCGAAGTTGGAGGCTGCTGCGCTACCGCCGGGATTCGAGGTGCGCGGCGAGGCGGTGATGCCGCAAGCGGCCTTCCTGCGGCTGAATGAGGAACGCGAGAGCGAGGGCCTGCCGCCGGCTGTGAATCCGCGCAATGCCGCGGCTGGAACGCTGCGAACGCTGGACTCGCGCATCGTGGCGAAGCGGCGGCTGGATCTTTACGCATACTTTCTGCTGGTGGAAGGCGAGTATTGGCCGCAGGGCCAGCGCGCCACGCTCGACACACTGGCCGCGCTTGGCTTCCGCGTCAATCCGCATCGCAAGCTGGTTGCTTCGGTCGAGGAAATGAGTCACTTCATCGATCGGGCGGAGGCTGGCCGGGCGAATCTGGGATATGAGATCGACGGCGTAGTGCTCAAGGTGGACTCGCACGCTACGCAGCAGCGGCTGGGGTATACGGGGCGCGCGCCGCGGTGGGCTATCGCTTACAAATTTACTGCGCAATCGGCAGTGACGGTGGTCCGCGACATCGTTGTGCAGGTTGGCCGCACAGGCAAACTTACTCCCGTGGCGGAGCTTGCGCCGGTCTTCGTCGGAGGCACTACCGTGAGCCGCGCCACACTGCATAACGCCGACTTCATCAAGGGGCTCGACCTTCATATTGGCGATTGGGTCAAGGTGGAGCGCGGCGGCGACGTGATTCCAAAAGTCGTTGAAGTGATCTCGGACAACGAACATCCACGGGGAACGAAAGTGTTTGAGTTTCCGACGGAATGTCCGGAGTGCAAGAGTGCCGTGGTGCGCGCCGAGGGCGAGGTGGATTTCCGCTGCGTCAACGCCAACTGTCCGGCAAAATTGCGCGAGAGCCTGCTGCACTTTGGCCGCCGCGAGGTGATGAATATCGAAGGGTTGGGAGAGGCGGTGGTGCAGCAGTTGCTCGACCGAGGCCTCGTTCACAGCGTGGCGGATCTCTACTCGCTGACAGAAGAGCAGCTGACTGGGCTCGACCGCTTTGCGGAGAAGTCCGCACGCGCGCTGCTTGAGGAGATTGAGCAATCGAAAAAAGCAGGTTTGGCCCGCTCGCTCATGGGATTGGGCATTCGCTTTGTGGGAGAGCGGACCGCTGAGTTGCTGGCCGAGGAGTTCGGGACCATTGAGGCGTTGGAGAAGGCATCCGCTGAAGAACTGGAGCGCGTTGAGGAAGTGGGCCCGCGGATCTCGCAGGCGATCCTGGAGTTTTTCTCGCAGCCTGCGAATGTGTCCCTGGTGCAGAGCCTGAAGGACGCGGGCGTGGACATGACGGCGGAAAAAAAGCTCCGCTCGACGATATTGGCGGGGCTGACATTTGTGCTCACGGGCACGCTGCCGACACTGAGCCGAGACGAGGCGAAGAAAAGGATCGAAGGCGCGGGTGGTAAAACGGCAGGTTCTGTCAGTAAAAAGACCAACTTCGTCCTGGCTGGCGAAGAAGCCGGCTCAAAGCGCGAAAAGGCGCTCGAACTCAATGTTCCGATCATTGACGAAGCCGAGTTGCTGAGGATGCTGGCCGCAGAGCCGACGACAGACGAACCAGATAAACAAGAACCGTCATAGGTCTGCCACAAAGCGACGGGGCCGCAACACTCCAGAAGGATTCAAGGAAATGGAATTCGTCGTTATAGATGTTGAGACCGCAAACGAAGACTTATCGAGAATTTGCCAAGTCGCGAAAACGACCTTGCCCTTATTCTCAACCACAACATTTCTGGCAAAGTTTCCACTCTAAACCTAAACATACAGGCGAAGATATTCATCAATCGACGCCCCAGTGAATTTGCCTTGGGCGACGCCCAAACTATCGCCACTTCTACGTCGCGCACCCATGGGACGGGGCGCGGATGCTTCTTCCTCGCCCAACTGGTAGAATAGAACTTGCCGCATTGTGTGGCATTGCGCCGCCGTGGCGCTCCCAACCCCATAGTCTCCTTATTTAGAAAAGGGGGCTTGAACAAAAAAGGAAAAACTCCCTGTGACGCAGACGATACGCAATATCGCCATCATTGCCCATGTTGACCATGGGAAGACAACGCTTGTGGACGCCATGCTGCGGCAATCCGGAACATTCCGCGCCAACGAGCAGGTGGCCGACCGTGTGATGGACTCAAACGAGCTGGAACGGGAGCGCGGCATCACCATCCTGGCCAAGAATACGGCCATCGTTTTCGAAGGCGGCAAGATCAATATCGTGGATACACCGGGCCACGCCGACTTTGGCGGTGAGGTGGAACGCGCCCTGGAGATGGTGGACGGCGTGATGCTGTTGGTGGACGCGGCCGAGGGCCCGTTGCCGCAAACCCGCTATGTGTTGGCCAAGGCGCTGGAAGCCAAGCTGCTGCCCATTGTTGTGATCAACAAGATCGACCGCCCCGACGCCCGTCCGCAGGAAGTGCTGAACGAGATTTACGACCTGTTCATCGACCTGGACGCGGATGAGTCGCAACTGGATTTTCCGGTGCTCTATGCGGTGGCCAAGGCGGGCACGGCGACGCTGGATCTGGCGACTCCCGGAACAGACCTGCAGCCGCTGTTTGAGTCCATTGTCTCCACCATTCCCGCGGCCACCGGGAACGAGGAAGGCACGCTGCAGATCCTGGTCACCAATCTCGACTACTCCGATTACTTTGGCCGCATCGCCATCTGCCGAGTCTTTCAGGGCACCCTACATGCCGGCGACGACGTGACCATCTCCAAGCGCGATGGAACGCTGCAAAAAACACGGATTACGAAGCTGTTTACTTTTTCAGGCCTCAAGCGCATTGAGACCACGGAGACCACCATGGGCGACATTGTGGCCGTGGCCGGCGTGGAGGGCATAACTATCGGCGAAACGATTACCAGCGTCGAGAACCCGTCGCCACTGCCGCTGATTGTGATCGACGAACCTACGATTGCGATTCAATTCAGCGTGAACAACTCACCATTTGCCGGGCGCGAAGGCCAGTACGTAACCAGCCGCAATCTGCGCGAGAGGCTTGAAAAGGAGCTGCTGACCAACGTCAGCATTCGCGTGGAAGACACGGGCTCGCCGGATACCTTCAAGGTTCTTGGCCGTGGCGAATTGCAACTGGCGATTCTGATTGAAATGATGCGCCGCGAGGGTTTCGAACTCTCGGCGGGGCGCCCGGAGATCGTCACCAAGACCGTTGACGGCCAGCGTCTGGAGCCGGTCGAACACCTGACTATCGACGTCCCCGAAGCCTTTACGGGCACTGTGATTGAGAAGCTGGGCCCGCGCAAGGGCGAGATGACGAAAATGCACAATCACGGCTCGGGCCGCGTGCGCTTGGAGTTTCGCGTGCCAAGCCGCGGGCTGATTGGGCTGCGCAGCGAAATGCTCACCGAGACGCGCGGGACGATTGTGATGAATGCGTTGTTCGACGGGTATATTCCGTATCAGGGAGAGATTCCGCAGCGGCCTACCGGCGCGCTGATTGCCGACCGCCAAGGGCTGACGACGACGTATTCATTGAATGGCCTGCAGGAGCGGGGCATTCTGTTTGTGGGAGCGGGCGTTGAGGTTTACGAAGGAATGATTGTCGGCGAGCATTCGCGCGACAACGACCTCGACGTGAATGTGGTGCGCGAAAAGAAGATGACCAATATGCGCGCATCGAGCGCCGATGAGGCCATCCGCTTAGTGCCTGTGAAGGCTCTGAATCTGGAACAGGCGATCGAGTTCATCGCGGAAGATGAAATGGTCGAGGTCACGCCGAAGTCGCTGCGGCTGCGTAAGAAGGTCTTGCAGCAGAATCGGCGACCTAAGCGGTGGGAAAAGGGCCAGCCGGCCTAACGCTTTTTGGCTTGGCGAGGAACCTAGAGCCGGCGCTTCGCTTCCAGCACCCGCTCCAGCGCCTCTTCTGCCGTAGAGCCTATCGCGGATAAGTGCCCCATCTTTCTTCCCCGCCGCGGGATGTGCTTTTCATAGAGATGCAACCGAACGCCCGGCACTGCAAGGGCCGCCGCAAAATTGGGCTCACCATTTGCGTCGATCCATACTTCACCGAGCAAGTTGACGATGGCCGCCGGAATAATCAACGCCGTATCGCCCAGCGGAAGATTGCACACCGCGCGCACGTGCTGTTCAAACTGGCTAGTGACGCAGGCGCGCTCGCTCTGGTGATAGCTGTTGTGAGGGCGGGGCGCCAGTTCATTCACAAGCAGCTCTCCCTGACGCGTGACGAAAACCTCTACGCACAACAGGCCTTCCAAACCCAGCCGTGCAATGATCGCCGCTGCCAGCGCCTCTGCACTGGCTTCAAGCTCCGCAGGCACGTCCGCCGGAAGCACGCTCCACGCCAGAATCTGATTCTCATGATGATTGCGCGCCGCCGGGTAGCTGCGGACTTCGCCGGAAGGATTCCGCGCGGCCATCACGCTGACCTCGTAGCCCAGATCCAGCGCCTGCTCGGCGACGCAGGCATTCTCACCAAGACTCAACCAGGCAGCCTGAATCGATTCCTCCGTTGCAGGTCCATCGAATCCGATCCGCGCCTGCCCTCGACCGTCATAACCGCCGCATCCGATCTTCAGAAACACGCGTCCGCCCAAAGCTGGCACGGCTTCCTGCAATTCCGCTTCGCTTTGCACCACACGAAAGGGGCCAACAGGAAAACCCGCATCGGCGAGCCATGTCTTTTGCAGAGTCTTGTCCTGGATGATGCGGATGGGTTCCACGCCGGGGCGCAGAGGAGCGATTCGCGCCACTTCAGAAAGCGCGTCTATGCCAATCTGCTCGATCTCCAGCGTGACTGCATCTGCACCCGCCGCCAGCATTCGCGCCGCCCTTCGGTCGTCCCAGCGGCCTACGATCGTCTGGTCGGCTATAAAGCTGGCGGGACATGCGGATTCAGGGTCCATCACGCGTACTCGATAACCCATGGTCCGCGCGGCCATCGCAGTCATACGTCCTAACTGGCCGCCGCCTAAAATGGCTAGCAGGCTGCCGGGTTGGACGATTGCGCTTTGCTTGTCTTGTGCGGAATTGGAAAAGCCGCTCACCCTGGCAGCTCCTGATCGAGTGACTGGCCGAGTACTTCCTGGGTGCGGGCCTCGCGCCACGCGGCCAAACGCTCGTAGAGCGCTGCATCCGTCGCTGCCAAAATCTCTGCCGCCAGCAACGCAGCGTTTGCAGCCCCCGGTTTGCCGATAGCCAGAGTTCCCACGGGAACGCCTTTGGGCATCTGCACGATGGAAAGGAGCGAGTCCAGGCCGTTGAGTTGCGTGGCCGCCACAGGCACGCCAAGCACGGGCACCAGAGTCTTCGCCGCCAGCATCCCGGGCAAGTGTGCCGCGCCGCCGGCTCCGGCAATGATCACGCGCAACCCGCGCGCGCGCGCTGTTGACGCGTATTCGAAGAGCCTGTCGGGCGTGCGATGCGCACTCACGATGCGCGCCTCGTGCGGAATCTCAAGCGCGCGAAGAATCTCCACAGCTGCCCCGAGCACTTCGAAGTCGCTCTTGCTGCCCATTACAACGCCCACCAGAGGATGTTCGGTCATAGGGGTGATTATACGAGTGCTCGGTCTGTTCATTGAAGCCAATGCCCAAGATGGGTGTGCTCTCTAGATTGTCGCTCAGTTCCGGCGCCATGCTTCGAACGCCACTTCAACGACCGCGAAGAGCACGCTGACGGCCGCTAGAAATCCTTTGGCTCGCTGCCAGTTCTGTTCGTGCCGTTCCATGCGCCGCTCCAGTTCTGCGATGCGTCCGCCGTTGCCGTCGCCCATCAGATTGGTGATTTGCGTCTTGAGCACGCTTAGATCGCTCAGCACCTGCGCTTCGAATTCATTTATCATCCACATTCACCGAACTCCGTCTGCCGTTTAGTCAGGGGCTAATCTTCCATTCACGAACCCAGAGGCAGGTTGATAAATAAGGCCGTCGAAAACTCCGAATAGTTAGGCGGAGTCGACCCGTCATACATCCGGATGTAGAACCGGTCGTTGGCTGTTTCACGAGAGAATGTCATGTTGGGTAGAGCCGCGCGTACAACCAGACCAGGGTCCTCTCCCGGCATGAAGGCAAAATCTCTTCGCCGTATCTCAAAGCCGCCGCCGGTTGGCGGAGTTATTCCAGCACTTATCGAAAGCGCGGTCCCGTTCAGCGCAGTCACAACGAGGCTGGTCAAGTTAGCAGGGAAGGTGGGAGCAATCGCCGCCGGCAACCAGGCATCGGCAGGAACGGTTAAACTGGTTCTAATGGCCAGATCGTCGGCCCAATCGTTGGCAAACTGCATTGCATACTCCACCCGGTCCGGATAGCTTCCGCTATAACTCACCTTAACTGCCCGAACAACAACCTGCGTATTCAGGCTGGTCGAAGGCGCATTCAGAAGCAGTGCATCGCCCGGCCAGACGTCGCTGGCAAAGTTCACTCTGTTCCCGCCATAGGTTCCGCTCCAAAGCGCGCTGACTCCGGCCGCGGCCTGCTCAATCGTCAGCGCCGCATTCCGGCAGTCCGCCGAACTGCGTGGCGAAGGACTAGTGACTGAGCCAATCCACGAAGCCACTGCCGGCGATCCGGCCTGAGCAAGCGCCTGCTGACTGGCAATATTTACAGACCGTCCCACTGCCCTGCCGACCGTCCGGTAATTCACTGCGATCTGTTCACCGGCGAACGGCGCATATCCAGCGTAAAACACAACCTTGCCGGTACGTTCAAGATGACACTCTGCCGCCTCTGCTGTCGTTCCAACCCGCCGGGTATATGGGCCTCCGCTCGGAGGCGTGCTTACTACCCAGCCCGATCCAAGATTTGTCAGGCTGATGGCGCGCATGCTTCCAATCAGGTTAATGCTGCTGGCTGCCACCACATCGCAAGCAGCCGGCAAACTGGCGACAGCGCCGTCATACAAGGTCACCGGCATTCCACCTACGCCATTCACAAACTCCTGAATCTCCAACTGCAACTTCCCCGGACTCAGGCTCGACTGGCCGCCTTGGGTAATTGGTCCACTGTCTCCAAAGGATCGATAGATTGAGAGCATCCGCTCGGTATCTGCGCAATGCACCCGGGCCCTGAGCGTATATTGGTTGGCCGGATTTACAGGATAAGATGCTCCGGTCACTGTTCCTTGAATGATAGGTTGCAATGTAACTGCACCGGTCCCTTGCTGCGCCGTCGCCTGAAATCCGGCAACGCATGCGGACTGTGTATCTGGTCCCAAAAAGAAGCCAGCCAGAACTCCCGTGCTGCCGGGCGACAAAGTGACGCCCACGGCTTCCAGAAGCAAAGTTCCGCCCATCTCTACCGGGTCAATCCAGCTCAGCACAATCTCCCCGTCGATTCCATTTCCCCCATCCATTACAAGTCCGCCGGAGCCGAGCCTCAGGAACCCGTCCAATCCCGTGTTGGACCACACCGATTGGTTGATGATGGCCTGATTGAAGAGCTCGCTTATCATTGTGGACTTGGGCGCGGCAGGAAAGAACGGGTCCGCAGACAGGTAGAACTGGGTAGTAACTCCGTCGCCCAGAAAGTATTCAGTTACATAGGCAACCGGTTCATGTTCGCCACAAACTGTAACATCGTTTGCCATGGCACGTTGAATGCTGGAGGAGAACACCAGGCTTGCCAGGCAGAGGCTGCCATCGGATTCGTTAAGCGGATGCACCGTACCTTGCACGCTGGAAACGGTAAGAGATCCATTGATGGCACGATATGCGGCCCTCGCCTGACTTGCTACTTGTCCGGCACTCTTGCTCCACGGCGCTCCGGCGTCCGGGATAAAATTGTTTACCGGCACATTCAACGAGAGACCTTGAGTTGAGAGCACTGCCGATCCGGTATGGGTTACCAAAGCGGTTAGCAGCGTCCCTGCCGCTTCGCCCGATGCACAGGTGCCGGGCGGCATAAGCAACTGGTCCAGCAACAAGTCATCGCTGACGGCCTTGATAGCGATCCGGTAGCGAGGGCCTTCGAGCGCCATCCCGGAATATTCAGGGAGAGGGCTCACCGCGATGTAGCCAGTGAAATAGACCGTGCCATCGTCCCCTCTTACCGCGAGCAACTGGTTCCGGACAAGTGTTGCCATGCTACCGCTAGCCGGCAGGCTCAGCCATAACTGACAAATCGAAGGTTCATTCAATTTACGCTCGATGGTCAGCGGCCGCGCTGCATCGAGCGCCGCGGTATAGTCCTGTCCCTGAATCGTGATTTTCATTGTCGCCCTCTGGCTTGATAACTTATTGGCCTTTCGATCCTGTTACACCAGCGCATTGGGCGCGGGCAGGAAGCTTCGATAACACAGCACACGTTCCCCATCCAGCGGGTCGGTTACTGGGAGCGCGAGAAACTGTGCTTTGAGCAGCACCCTTGCCTGTCCACCTGGATTCTTGGCGTTCAGCAGGATGGTCGCTTCTTCTGCACTGGCTGCCGTTTGCAATCGCGGATAGTGGAAGAAGATTCTCTCTCCCTGGCTCCCTTGCATGACAAACAGCGCCGACCATTCCTGATAGAAACTCCCACCCTCACGGTCAACAAATCCCGTAACTGCTTGCAGTTTGGCGCCCACCGCTGGAGCGCCGCCGGGCAGCGGCTGGGCGAGTGTAAGGCCCGTGGAGTTTACCTGAGATACCAGCGCCACATTGAGGGTGACGCGCCGAATGTAGTCCACATCCGTGAGCGCTTGGCGCACAAAAGCGCCCGATATCGGGGCACCAACAAAGCCTGTCTGCCCGGCGTAATCCGCGTCCAGCGCAATGATTGAGCCCGGCGCGAATTTGGCCGCGTCTGTTGCGGTCAGCATGATCGATGAAGCTGTAGATCCGCTTTGCACGCTAACTGCGGCAGCCGCCTGCGCTCCATCTGGCGAAGCAACAGCCCCGCTCGCCGGAGCCAGCAGGTTCATATGGTTTGAACCCGTTGCAAGCGCCATCGTCAGCTTGGTCCAGTTCAGAAATTGCATACTCACTTGCGCTTGAAGCGTTTCGCGCACCTGCTCCAGTGTTGCGGACGGAATGCCGGTCAACACTGGAGAACTCTTGCTTCCCGACTTACGGTTAAAGTCCTTAATCCAACCCAGGCTGATCCACGGAGCAGGCGGGTTGTCCAAACTGAATCCGCCCTGCTTGCTCGGATCGAAGAGGGTCGGAGTTGCTGTTGCCCGAATCACCGGTGCAAGATAGCCTCTAACTCGCCGTGCAACCGGAGCGGGAGCTGAATACCATGTGGATACCATTTACTCTCCCTGCTCCTGGTAGCTGTAGATCGTTACCTTTGCCGAGCGGCTTAGCTGATCCCGCTGGGTCACGATTGGCGCCACTGCCGGCTCGTCCCAAAACACTTGCGTAAGCATTGCTGTAGGCGGGGTTGCAGTGTAATTCAATTTGGGCGTGCAGAAAGGTTGAAGTATAGCCGCGATTTCCTCGTCCATCTCACTCAGCAACCGGCCACGATCCAAGCCGCCAAAGCTCTGCGTGCCGCAAGTCTGATACAGAATCTCGCACTCTTGCGCACTCATCGTGGAGGCAAGATCCATATCAACGCTCAGGGCTAGCCAACGAAGCACAAACACATCGCCAGGGAGCTGGTTGAAAGGGGCCTCGGCTTCCTCCACCAGGATTCCTGGACGCACCGCTCCGCGCAGCAGGATGACCCGCTCCGGATTGATCGCCGCCAACCGCGCTCGCAGCGCCATATAAAACGAGTCTTTTGCATTCTGCATGGGTACTACTCCCTCCAGCTATTGGCTAACAACTGAAAATCTCTTCCGGATAACTGAACGGTAAATTGCGGCAATGCGAAACCGTCAGCTTTTAGCTTTCAGCGATGAGCTTTCTCACACCGCCTGCCGATGTGCCTCACGCAAGAGTAGCCTGTAGAGATAGACTTGGCCGAAAGCTTCGTTGGCAGCGATCGACTCAATCAGGTAATCCTGCCCACCCACCGTAACCGCCAGAGTCATTGCGAAGAGAGACTGGGCTGAAGACAAGTCCAATGCACTTACTTGCTGCTCTACGCCGGTAGCGGATACAAGTAACTCCCACTTTGACTCGCCGCTGTCTTTCCATGCGGGCCGCAGCTTCCGCATCACTACCGGACTTACTACCACATCGGCAAAGGTGGTTGCTACCAGTCCTAACTCCGACATGTTGGTATCTGTATTCGTCCCTGTTACCCGCAAAAGGGCCGTTGTTCCTGTCAAGCTTCGCAGCAGGGCATCGGCCAGCATCTGCGGTTCACCCACCGGGCTCCGCGGCACAGTATCGCTCATCAATCACCCCAGCCTGTTCGCTACGTACGGACTCAGCCATGCCTGCACTGTTTCGTCCACCAGTGAACTCGAGAAGTACTGCATCTGCATTGTGTCGATCTTGGTCTTGCTGGCGTTCAAAGCCGGCGTCGATTGAGCGTTGCGCACAATCTGCGCACATGCCGTTTTCACGTCGTCGCCGATTGCCGCAAGCCCCGCTGTATAGGTCGCCGCGACTTCGTTGTATGGCAGCCCCAACACGTTCCATGGCAGCGTCAATTCTCCGGTATTGGGATCGAAGTCCACTGAGTTTGGATCGATCGCGGTCCACTGGCCAGGTAGAGAAAACGCCCATACGATCTCAAACATCGGCTCGGCCAGGATCTCGCCGCGCCGCGGCTTTGCATACCGGCCTTCTATGCTGACAACCGGGGAACTGGCCGTGCCCAGAGGCGCCAGGGGCAGATAACTCAGCAGCACTGTCTGCGAGCCGCTGGTGAGCCGCAGGCGCTCTGTGTATTGAATTACATTCAGACTCGGCCGCCTGCAGTAGCTGTTGATCAATGCCGTAGCCGCCGTGATCCAGTCCGCCGTTGTTCCAACCGGCAGCCCATAGTTCGGGTAATCCGCTGGCTGCAGATATGCCATACCCCACCCTTCCTTTTATTCGTTCCGCCGGGCGAACGGAAGGCTTGCTTCGATACCCCCGTTCGCCCGCTTACTTATTGCAGTTCTAACTACCGGTCAACCAGCACTTGGTAGTGCGCATAGTTGGCGCCCTTTACCACGGGAGCGCCGAACTTCACGGCCACATACTGGTAAGCCATTGAGTTAGGCAGGCCCAGTTGGAAGATACGAGGAGTGGGATCGCCGAGCCAGTGGTACTCGATCAAGTCCTCGGTCACGATGTAAGCCGGCAGCACCGCCGTTCCCGATCCCGGCGTACCTGTGTAACTCAGACTCCAGTCCGGAATCAGCGGCAGATCGCCCGCCTGCGTCGAGAGCATCTTCACCCGGATTCCCCCCGTGATGTTGTCGGTATTCAACACCACATTGAATTCGGTCTTCATCTCGCGGTCGATCAAGTCCAGCAGCACCGGGTTGGCATAGATTGCCGTTGGGCGAACATAAAAGCCGTTGATGGCTACCATTTGCGCCACTGCGGACTTGATCCCGTCCACGATTGAGGCCGTGGTTCCGATGGTCGTTGTAAGTCCCCCGGCCACGATCTGCGGAATGACTCCCATGTATTGCGTGGTAGTGGGAGTGCTCAGGCTTGTGTCGTTGCCATTCCACAAGGCAACATCGTGGGCGACCATTACACCGCTCACCGTATCCACCAGGTCTTTGGCCTGGAGATAGGCGAACTGCTTTTGCTGCTCGCCTAACTCAATGTCGAAGAGGTTGTAGTTGATCTGCGAAACGATCGCCTTCAACGGCACACTCCGCTCCACGCGAGTTGGACTAACTACCGGCGGCACCATGCTGCGGGGATTCACGAACCCTGCCGTGCTCGGATTCGGAATTGCCGTCTGCTCGAAGAACCTTGACGGGTGGCCGGTAGCTGGAACCTGCTTGATGCGTTGCCCGAAGGGGCTCGAACGCCGGCAGATATCGAAGATCTCGGTCTGATATAGCGGTACTTCGATTGCGCCCGGCCCAATATAGTCTGCTGCCGCGTGAATGTCTGCAAAGGTTGCGTTCATAGGCTTTTTCCGCCCCCTCCATGGGGCCGTGCGTAGCCGCTAGCTTTGAGCTTCTAGCTGCTAGCTTGTTACCGCCAGATTCTGGCTTTGGTTGTTCGGTTCGCGGGGCGCTGTGCAATCCACGCTCCTGTTGAATCGCGTTCCTTTCGAAAGCTTGCCGGGTGTACAGGGGAGCTAGCAGTTGGAAGCTAGTAGCTCGCGACTGTCTCTACGCAATTGCACCGGCACGCAAGAGTTGAGTCTTGACCGCGATGCGTTGTTCCAGGCTCAATCCGGACAGCGCAGCGTCGAGAGCCCGAACGTCTACCGGCCCATCGGCGATTCCGTGCTTGGCGAGCATTTCTGAGGTAACCGCAGGCAAAGTTCGACGCATCGAAGTTACGACTGTTGCCGCCGCAGAAGCTTTCAGTTCACCCAATTCCCTCTCGGTCACCGCCAGCTTTTCCGCCAGTTCCACTTCCCGGCGGCTTTGTTCAACTGTTGCCGAAATCCTCTCCACCTCGCCGCTCAAAGTTCCCTGCCGCTCGTCCAGCCAGTTCAAGGTTCTTTCCAGCAGCGTCGTTGCGGCTTCCAAACGGGCTGCAATGTCCTTCTGTTCAGTTTCCATGTCATTCCTTTCTGCTTTGTTGTGAATATCGACTGAATTCGTGCTATTTTGCCAACAGAAAGGGCTCCGCAACCGCGGAGCCTCTCTGCCGACTCGATAACTCGTTCGCAATGGCTGCCTAACTCGCCATGCGAAAGCTTGTCGCCCGGTAGGCTGCTTTTTCCCTGAGCAGGATCGCCGCTCCGGTAAACGTCACGCGGGTCAACTTCCAAACCTCGGCCCGTAAATCCTCAACCCGCGCATCGGCCAGCTCATAGCTCATTCCCATTGAATCTGGCGAATGCGCCTGGATTGCCTTAGCCACCTCGGGGAAGTCCCGCGCGTACAAATATCCGCGCACGACCAAGCGCTGCCCGATCAGGTCCACCTCAGTCAGAAGCCCAATCTTCCGCCGCGAGTCATGGCCATCCCACCCCGGCCGGTAGTCCACTGCCATGCCCAGCAACGATGGCAGGGCCTTCTCTGCCGCTTCACTGGTCAACATGACCCGATGACCCCGCGCTCCCGCCGGAGCCTTGTCACTGGCCGCATTTACCACCGTCAATACCCCTTCGAAAGGGACCCGGTTAGGATGCCCTTCCACATGAGGAAACTTCACCGCCATTGCTTCCAATCGCATGCGCTCTCCGCTCCACAAGGACGAGGGACTTAGGGACTAGGGACTTGCGACCGGACCTCTAGTCCCTAAGTCCCTCGTCCCTACGTCTCAGGTCCCTAGTCCCTGTTATCTGCCGCTTCGCCCGTTAACTGCACCGCCCCATCCTGCCCCAGCGGACCCAACCCTCGCATCGCCCGCACCTCATTCACTGTCAGAACACCTGCCTGCAGAAGCTGCACCTGCACGGCCAGTTCCGTCTCCTCGTCTCTTGCGCTTAATTCGTTGAATGCAAACTCAAACTCACGCCAACCTATGCACTTGCCGAACAGGTCGCGCGTAAGATGACCGGCAACCAACATCGCCAGCGGCGAAATTGCACCACGGAAAGCCTCGTCCGTCATCTCAGAAGCGGTGGATTGGTTTACGTCCGCCTCCAGGCCCAGCATCAACGGCGGCAATCCAAAGGAATTCGCCACCATGCGGATCAAAAACTCTTGCCATGCCAACCGCAAATCCGCATCCGTCCCTTGCGCAAAGCGCAAAACTTCCGGCTTCTGCTGGGTCGAGATCAGCGGCACTCGGCCTGTCCCTTCGATCTCGTCCTGCCACCAGCGGATGAGCCGGTCATGCTGCGTTGGAGTGGCCTCGTTCAACCACAGGGCATACTGCGCCACCGTGTTGGCCGCCAACTTGCCGGCAAACCGGTGTGCACTGAGGAACTGGTTCACTGTCTCGAACGCCACCTCCAGCGGCCCCAGGCCGAAGGGCGTAAAGCTGCGCGGATTCGTACGCACGTAAATCAGCTGGTCGTCGCGCAATTCGATCGCGCTCGACTCCAGTTGCCCCGTTACAGCTTGCGCATAGCGCGGAGTTTCCTGCTGCCCGTCCCAGCGTGCGTTGATCCGAATCGAGGCCCCATCCACCGGCCACAACATCGCCGGACGGTCCGGGTCGCCCGTCGGTTCCATCTCGATAGCCCCAAATCCGCCGGTCAGCGCATCTTCGATGACCTGCTCAATGAGAGTGCGAAAACTGTCCACCTCATTCGGCTCTTCCAGCGTCCGCCGCAGCGCTCGCAGTTTCCGTTCCGCAAAAGCCACTTCGCCCGGCCGTACACCGCGACGCACCCGCACCTGCCAATCCATTGCGGCAATGCGGTCCTTGATTACATTGATTGCCCGCCGCACGACCGGCGTCTCCGCAAAGCGGCGCAGATTCGCCGGCGTCGGTTTGGGCAGCAGCTTTCCCGGAAACTGGACAGGACCGAGAATCGCAGGCAGCGCCAGAGTCTTTCGTTCCGTCTCCGCGGTGCCTGCCCGATTTGCTTGCTGGCCTTCCAAAGCCTGCCCGCCGTGGCGAGTCGCCTGCCGCCAGATCTCCCGCAACTGTTCTCCTACCTTCACGTGTACCTTCCTTTTCCCGCCCCAAAAATAAAAGGCGCAGCCCGAAGGGCCACGCCTCTTTCTTAAACTGCCGGCTTCTAGCTCTTAGCTGCCAGGCACCGGTTTCCCACCAAAAAATCAACCCTATCACGAACCTTAATAATGAACTGCAAAACTGCGAAATATATTTCTTGGCAAATAACTCCGTGCCTGGACTTGTTAGTCAAGAGTTATTAGCTGGGCGCTCGCACCTCATAGATCGTAGCGAACAGCTAGTAGCTAGAGGCTTCCACTTCAAATCCGCAACTCCCGACGCGCCGTCTCCGCTACCCGGCCCAGGTCCGACGTCGTCAGCACCCGAATCTGGTGCTCTTCCATCGTCTCCACGCCAAACCGGTACATCTCCAGCCGCTCCGGTTCCTCTGCCGTTGCTCCCAGCTTTGCCGCCGGTTCGATCACCGCAGTCAGTTCCAGTTGCGCTTTCTCCACCCGTTCCACACCGGCCCGCAATCCCGCGGCGGAAAATGCCAGCACTTTGGCCATCTCCACACCAGGCTCCAGACTCACCGCGTGAAACATCCGGATCAGCCCATTCGGCCTGTATCCCACATCGATCTTCAGCGGATCGCCCGGCCTCGTATATTCGGAAGCCGCTATCCTCTTCCTCAGAAGATCCCATACTCCGGCCCGTTCAAACTCCCCACGCATGCGCGCCTGTATCGCCGCGCGGCCGCTCAGCCGCGGCACACGTTCCCTGGGAGGCGGTTCCACATACAGCCGCATCAATTCTTCCATTCCCGCGGGAAGGCTCTCCGCAAGGTAGGCTTTAGCTTCAGTCATCTGCACGCTCAACGAGAGCGACTCTTCAAGTAGCCGCATAAGATTTCCATCCGGTTCGGCCTGGAAACGTCTGCGCAACTCACTCTCCATTGCTTCCAAAAGCGACGTGTCGGCATCCGGATCGAGGCAGCGCACACGGCGCCAATCACGCGTGAACTGGACCAGAGCGGGCTCAGGGGGTGCCGCCGCTTCCGTGCTTCCATGCTCGCGGAGAATCACCCCAATATGCACATATTCGTTCCGCACCGCATCCGGCACATACCGGAGCAGATGAAACTCGCACGTACGCCGCTCGTTGCCGTCACTCATCTTCTGTCCTGAGCGCCTCGCTCGCCCTCATTTTCCGCGCCTGCCCTGACTCCCCCTACATGACTCTTCCCGCAATGTTAGTCTCCCAGCGCGCATCCTTCCAAGCCACGTTTCCGCTTCCTTCTCCGTTACTTCCCCATTTAGGAAATGGCTTTCGATCCGACCTCCCGAATTCTTCAATCAGCGCCCGGATCTTACCGCGTCGCGCAAGCAACTTCTCCACCAAAGCTTCCATTTCCGAAAGGTCGCCGCCATACCACTCCGGCGGAACTTCGCTCGCCGCCGACCAGACCGTCTCCGCAGCCATCGTCTCCAGCCTCGTCAACCACGGCTCAAACGACTCCCATCCGGTAATATCCCGATAGACGTCGTTGCGGTAGTAGACCCCGCGCAGCGGAATGTCTTCGAACTTCCAATCTCCAGCGGTAAAGCAATACCCATAGTCGATGAATACCGCCTTGTAGCGCTTTTCCCGCTGCCTGCGCGCAAACACGGCCTGCCGCCCATTCGAATTCCCGGTCCACTTATCCAGCGCCAGAATCCCGGCAAACTCGGCCAGATTTCTCACCTCCGCCAAATGTTCTTCGGGCAGATAATCCACCACGAGCCCCGGCATCAAGCCGCCCACAAATCGCGAGCCGAACTGCAACCCCGGCTGGCATTTGACCCGCGTCGTGCCCAGGTCGATTTCCAACTCCTCGGTATGCTCCACCAGCCAGCCAGTGACCTCGACCAACTCCACCTCCGGCGCCGTCAGCCCAGCCGCCAGCGCCAGCCGCGATGCCAGAAACTCATTTGCCAGAACCCTCATGTGCTGCGGGTTGTTCTGGAACTTCACAACGTAGACGTGGCCGTCTGCGCCCAGCATCAACTGGCCCTGCGCACCGCCCCGCATCCGCCGGATGTGCTGCACCGCCAGAACCGCCAAGCCCGCTCCTCCACCTTTTCCCGATTCTCATTCAGATTCTAAGCGCTTTGGCCGGAAAGTTCCGCAGAACCAGCCTCCAGCTTTCAGCTATCAGCTTAGGTTGACCCTGCACCGGGACTGGCACCTTTTCCGCTGCATCCCCCTTAGCACATAGAAGCTGAAAGCTAGCGGCTAGAAGCGAGCAGCTCTTCCCTCGCTCCCAGACCGATAGCCATCGCCATCACCAGATCGTCATGTGTTCCTGCTCGAGCACCGGTCCCCCCGTTCGCCAACCGCACAAAGCTCCTGCATTCGGCCAGCAATCTACGGCTCATGAAGCTTTCCGGATGTTCCACCAGCGCCGCGCCGAGTTGCCCCAGCACCGCCGGCCGGCTCAAGGATGTTGTCAACCATCCCGCTTGTCCTCCCTGGCGGTAAATCCGCTTATATCCGCATACCGTCTCTGCCAGCGCCAAAACTCCGCTGCCGTGGTTGTTTCTTTCCACCACCAGCCAGGCTCTGTTGTACTCATTCGCCAGTTTCGTCACCAGCCATGCCAGTTCCAGCCCGCCCACATGCCCAGCGAACTCCGCGCACTGCATCCCCGTTTCCATGTCCAGAACTTCGGCCGCTGAGTAATCTCCTTCGCTGCCACCGCCGGAAGGATCAACCGCCAGCAGGTACTCCTTGCCCTTCAATGCCGGCAGCCACACTTCCAGTTCTCCATTCCTTCGTCGCTCCTGTGGCGACGGCGCCTCCACCAGCCGGTCCTCGATCGCAGCCAACTCAAATACTGAACTGCCGCTGGCCAGAAAGCAGTTCTCTTCGTTCTCCGCGTACTCCTGCTTTGCCAGTCCGCGAAAGTTCGCCCTGATCATTCTTCTGTACCCAATCTGCTCGCGGTCCAGGTTGTGCTGGGCAATCAGTTCCCGCTCCGCTTCCGTCAAACTAGCCTCGTCCACGGCCTCGGCACGGTAGCTCCGCTCCATCCACCAGGGAAAGAAATGCCGCACCATCCCCGTCTCGCCGGCCTTCCGCCATTCCTCGTGAAAGCATCCCCCAACTCCGTCCGGCGTCGATTCCAGGATCAGCTCCGCCCCCGGCGCCATCGATGCCCGCAACCCAGCCAGCGTCTCCGCGGGATCTCCCGGCCAGCGCGCAAGTTCCGAACAGTGCAGATTCTGCACCGTCAATCCACGCCCCGCATTGCGGTCGCCCGCGGAAACCACCCGATATTGCGAGTCCATCTCCGGAAACACAATCTGCCGAACATTCATCTGCGAAGTCCTCAGCGGACCCTGCCGCAGCTCTTCCGGCATCCAGTCCAGAAACCGGTGGACGATGCGGAAGATCTCCTCGGCCGACTCCTGCGTATGCGCCACCTGCAGCGTAAGCGTCCCTGGCTGGGTTATGGTCTTCAGAAAAAACCGTGCCGCCGCCCACGTCGTCAGCCCCATCTGGCGCGCCTTCAGCACGATGTTCCGCTTACCCCGCCGCAGCTCAAATGCCTGCTGCGCCGCATTCGCTTTCAAGTGCGCCGGCCGGCCCTCGCGCGCCCTTACCAGCAACAACTCTTCGGCCAGCGCCATCCCCACCGTCCGCCCATCCAGGATCGTGAGACGATGATCCAGAATGGTCCCGTATCGAACCAGTTCTTCCCGGTCAAGGTCCACGGCGCACTGCATCCATTCCGCCGCTTCTTCAGCGCGCATCCCGTGTGTCTTAGCCATCAAACCCCCAGTTCGATCCTTAAGGCTATGTTCCCTTTCTCGCGGCAGCATCGGTTAGCTGCGGCCGACGCCGGGCAGGTGCATTTTTGGCCTGCTTCAGCCTTCCATCCCGGGACGTTTCCACCCTCGGAAGGAGGAAGGCATCGGCAGGACTGAGTTTGTCACTCTAAACAACACCCGCGCTGTATTTGCAGACGCCGAAGCCAAGCCGCCCGGCGGAATATTTTTGGTCTTAGTCCCGACCAGAGCTGGGCCATTGTTGAACGAGGTTCAAGACCAGCTTCCGCTCCAATCTGTGCTGGCCAGAAACTGCATCTGTCGATCCGGTACAGTTTGTCGTCTCAACAACCGTGCTAGCTACCACCGCACCCTGAGTAAACCAGCTCATACGCGGTGCTCGCGGTGGGCGCAGTGCCCACGTTAAACACGATGGTCGTCGTGGTGTAAGTCAAACGCACCGGGAGGGCCGCGTATGGACTAGCAACCGCATACACGTCGCCGCGACAGTTGGGCTGGTTAGAGCGAGTAATGCCAGTTGTAACCGTGAGCAGCGCGCCTGTCGTTGTGGATGTTCCCACCGCGAAGCTAACCGTGCCGCTCACACTGTCACAAAGGTGAGAAGTTGCGCATGTGGGTGTTCCGGGAGAGGTTCCCGCCGCCGCTTGCGCTGCAAAGGTTGCTGTACCCATTCCCGCGTATGCAGCAGCGTGTACTTTTGCAGTTGGAGTAGCCGAACCAAAGTAAGCATCTGTGGTGCTGGAGTTGCCAAACACTTCGGTGTTGCTCCCTGCTCCTGTAACAGCATATCCGTAAACGCCCTCATTCGTGTCTCCGCTGGCATTGGGCATCGTGGAGGTACCCACATAGGTACTTGAAGCTGAGGTTACATTTAGAGTCGAGCCGCCACTTTGGAAGCGCCCCGCATTATAGCCAAAACAAACGTTGCTGCCCCCGGTGGTTATGTTATAGCAGGCACCATGCCCGGCACCGGTATTGAATGTGCCAGAGGTCAAAGAGCCAAAAGCAAAGTCGCCAAACCCATTGCTGTCTGTTCCAGTAGAGGCGGAGGGAATACCGTTGTTTCCTATGGTGAAGATAGCCGCTGAGGAGTAATATGCCATCGACAAGTTATTAACGGTTGGGGCTGTTACGTTGCCAGTAAAGGTTGGCGATGCAATAGGTGCGAGACTCGACCCGCAACCGTGAGTGCCAGAGGTGTAAGTTAGGTACCCGGCACCATTGCACGTCGTGTTGTATAGGCTAAAGATCCCGCTCGATAACTGCGGGATGCCCGTCGATGTATTCCAATTCAGCCCAAAGCCTCCATAGGCCGAAGCGATTGGGTTACCTGCCCAGGTACCCGTTCCAATCGTGCCAACCGTCGTCAGCCCGGTGCTACCCGCAAGCGGGCTGAAGCTGGCGCTTAAGTTAATTCCAGTGGGCGCTACAGCTGAACCGGCAGTTACATTCCAACCCGCCGTGTAAATGCCGTTAACTGTTGGCGGCTGTATATAGCTAAGCACAGAATTCAACCCGGATACAAAGGGGATGGAGTCAGCAGGCATAGGTGCGCTGGCAGCAGCGACATAACTGTTCGTAGTCGTCACAGCCGGAAGCAAGAAATAGGCACTCGCTGTTGCCGTCTGACTCTGAATGAGGCTGTTTCCCGTCCCTCCGGCAGTCGTGATCGACAATTCATTTGGAATCTGCACACCCCAGGCGCTGTTGGGTGCTTGCGAATTGTTGGGAACAAGATTAAGGAGGTCGTATGTAGGTGTTCCGCTAGCTCCGCCTGACGGGTAGAGGTGCCATTGTGAGTGGGTGGATGCGGTGCCGGCTATATTCCATACATCGCTATCGATAAGAATGCCGCCGTGGTACTGATTGACTGATGATGTCGCAGCAGACGCTCCTGACAACAAGAGTGCGGCGGCACTGTAAGATTGAAGTTCTAATGAACCTGTTGGATCTTCACGGATGGCTGCTTGCTCGCTTGTGGTGCCACTATTTGCCGAGAAAGTTATGCTCTGCGAATTAGTGCTTGTATTCCCTGCAAGAAGCTGTCCGGCGTAGAAGGCGCGTCCCGTAAGAGTCTCCCCGTCACCTATCCAAACTCCAGTTCCAAATGTCCTGTCCACCTCAATGGCATTCGAAATGAGTGGCACTGTTGCTCCGACGCCGTTTAGGCCATTTATTTGGAGTCCAACCAAGAAGCGCGGGGCACCGTTGACACCCAAATCAACTTCTTCGCCTACCAAAAAGTCACTAGTGACCCCCGCCAAGTCTCCAACAAGAGGATTCATGCCCCAGCATTGAGAGCTATTCGCCGCACAAGTAACACTTGCGTAAAGCCCGACCGCCCCGCCAGTGCCGCCTCCGAGAGTAGAAGAATCATTGTTTAGGTAGGCAGAAAATCCGTTGACCTGTTGCGTGGTAACACCAGTACCACCTGGGATGGTAATACACGAACTAAAGCCATCTGTAGGAGTTGTGCCACCCTGCCAACGATTCCACTCTGTTACAGGGTTGCAGCCATTTACAAGGAGTTCATCACTCCCGTTGTAATGCGCGTTGGTAAACACGCCCGAGTTACTAAGCGCTATCGCGCCAGCCGCGACGGTGCCACCAAAGGTGCCGTTACCGGGCACAAGGATGCCATTCAAGCCATCCGTGGTCAATCCCGTAATTGCCGCTTGTGCTCCCAGACTTGCCAAAGCTCCACTCGCGCTCGAAGCCCCGGTCCCACCCGCGGTGAGAGGAATTTGGTTCATGCCGCCAATCGATGTGCCGGTGCTGGTGTAATAGGCGATTTGACCGGAAGTTGCGGAGCCGACTGTCCCGCTGCCACCAGATCCTGTTCCACACGCTGAACCGGTATTCGTGATATAGCCGGAGTTATCGATTTGCAGGCAGTTATGACCGGTCCCCGCGGCCAGTCCTGGAAACTTGATTGCCGACGTTCCGGTGAAGCTTGCATACAACGAGCTGCTGCTGCCCCCATAGATATTGAAGCCCGCGCCCGAGCCTGTCTCGTAATTGACCCGCACCACGCCTGACGCGTTCGATGCATTCACATACGTGTCTCCGCTGTTCGTGCTCTGGTAGGCCTTGAAGCTGTCCAGTCCTCCGATGGCTGAATTCAACGACCAGTTATTGCTCGCATCCTTCACCATGAACCATTGGCTGTTCCCATTCCAATCCTTGTAAGTAAATGAGCCCTTCTGGCTGGCAGTTAGCCCTGGCCACAAATAGTAGTCAACTTCGGCATCGGAGTTATTGCGCACAGTCATGGTTCCAGTTGACTGCGAAGCCCCTGCCACCTGCAGTGTTCCGTTGAACTGTGCGTTTCCCGCGTGGTCGATCGTCGCCACTGTGGTCTCGGTTGCGCCGCCCGATCCGAAAACCACACCGCCCGTTCCGGAGTTATTCGATCCATTCAGAATCACTGCGCCCGTTCCGGCCGCATTGACTACCGTCTGGTTGTTCGTGCTCGATTGTCCATTGTTATACTGCCCGATCGACAGCCTGTTTACGCTGTTCAATTCATCGAGAACCTGGTAGAACTGCTCTCCCGCCGTCGCATCGCTCAAGCCCGTTGTCCACCGGTATCCGAAGTCCGTCTGGTAGCGGTCCTGCAATCCGCGCTCGTTGCCCAGGCCAATTCCGAGGCGGAAGTGGTTAGTGACTGTTGCGTCCTGTTGGCTTCCGTACCAGTCACCATTCAATCCGTTGAAACTCCTGTGAAATGTATCGAGGAAGCTGTTGCGTGTGCCGGCGTCGGTCAGCTTGCCGGTAAACATTGTTCCGCCGGTCATCCAGTTGTTGTAGGAGCTGCCCGTGTCCGCCACTACCTGATTGTTCGAGTTCTCGTTGCGCAGCCCGACAATCGTGTTGTTCTGCGCATTGGCTCCCAGGTGCAGTGCTGTATTGCATCCTTCTACATCTCCCCCGGTGAATGTGTTTCCATCCCCCTGTTGCAGATTGATTCCATATGTCCCCGTAATCGGACTGCCCGCACTCGTCGGGCAATCGATGTGCAACCGCACAAATGCGCTCGCGTTCATCCAGTCCGTGGTTGCCGCGTTCGATACCTGGTGCCCGATCGCATTCATTGCGATCTGGAATCCGCCGAACTCGTCGTCGAAGAAAGTTCCGCCCGTATAGTTTCCGGTTCCGTCCAGAGTTATGCCGGTCTGGTTCGGATTCCCCAGGAAATACAGGCTTTCCAGATCCAGTTCCTGTGTGCGATATGCGATAACTCCCTGCGCTGTTGCGCTTGAGGCAGCAGTAGTGTTGATCACCACGTTGTCCATATGAAAGCCCGACGTATCCGCCGCATACGTTGGGTCTCCCACCTGCACCATCGCGCCCGTTCCGGAATAGAGAAACGCCGTTCCACCCTGGCTTCCGCTCGCGGCAGTCCCGCCCCGCAGTGCGCAGCCGCGCAATGAAACATTTCTCGTCCCCGCCATCACAATGACCTGGTTAGCAGTTGAAATAGTGGCGCACGGCAGCAACACCGCGGTATTCGCCGTCGATATGGTCAGGTTCGATCCCATCGACAGACTCCCCGTGAAGTTGCGTGCATCGCAGGTTCCGCCATAGGTCGCGCTCACTGCGCTCAGGCAAGCCTGCAGCTTGGCTCCAAAGTCCGCTCCGGGAAACTGGTCCACCTGGAGTGCTGTGCCAAGCGGGTTATTGGCCACCAGTGCCGCATAGGTTCCTCCGCCCGGCAAGTTACCGCCCCCGCCGTCCAACTGTGTGCCGTTGCTCTGCGAACTCGACGCGTTCCACACTGTATAACCGCCGTTGCCCTTCAGCAGATTGCCCGCAAAGAACGTCATGTCCTGGCCCGCGATCAGGTTCACGGGCGCGGCAGTATCCCAGGTTCCCGATACGTTCACGCTCGCTGTCGTCGTACCCGAGCAACCCACGCCGCCCTGCGTTACACTCACCGTCCCGATTGTGCCGGGGGTGTTCACATTTGCAATTGCCTGTGCCGTACAGCTACCGCCGAACTTGAGCGGAACCTGCGTTCCATAAGGGTCGAACCCCAGCCCTCGCTCCGGCCCGGCCGTCACTGCCGTTACCGCCCCACCCGAAGCCGTCACCGCAAGTTGCGGTTGCACTGCGTTCCACACCGGCAACACCACCGCATTGCGCACCGTCCAGCCCTGCTGAGCAGTCCCAAGGTCCAGCACCAGCCCTGTCGGCGGCTCACCGGTCGCAGCAGAATTCCCAACCATTGCAACCACGTTATCCAGGACATTATTGGAGCCTGCACCCGCCGTGAATGCATGCGTCGCCTGGATCGTAATGTTCTGCCACCGGTTCGAATCGGAATTCAATCCCGCAGGCGCAGTTCCCGGCAACGCGGGAATTGCAATGCCTGTATTCAGTCCGCGGATATCGATGTTGCGGAACTCGCTCCACTGCGGCCACTGCGCCAGGTACAGTCCGCATGTGTGCGTAGAATGCACGCCTGCATACTGCGCCGCCATTGGGTCCACACCCGTGGTTGCAATCTCGAGGTTCTCAATTTCGGCCACGCGCAATCCGTTCCCGCCCGCTCCAGTTGCCGCCGGCATGGCAATCGCGCAATTGCCCACGGCCCATGCCGCACCCGTTCCCTGTGTGCCTGTCAGCCCATTCCCGCCCAGCGAGAAGATTGAGTTCTTCTCCATCAACCGGCTCACCGCGCATATTCCCCCTGGCGCGCGCCCCTCTGCTGTTGAGCAGGAAACATCCACGCTCTGATCCACGTAAATCGTGAGATCGTGAATCCGCGTGTACGGCAGCAGATTCACGCTATCGGTCCCGGTCGCCAGAACATCCTGCCCCGGAAAGCCCATCAGTGCCGACACCTGTTTGCCCAGGCCGCCAATCGACTCCCCGCGCCAGTTCAAGGACCGCGTCTTGCACGTTCCCTGCGGAAGCGTCAGCGTGACCCCGTTTGCATTGGCATAGTTCAGTGCCCACTGCAGCGCGTTCGTATCGTCCGTGGCCCCATCGCACACCGCGCCGAATTCTTTGACGCTGCGTTCATGTTGCTGCGCGGCCGTCGGCCGCAAATCGTTCACGTATACGCCATTCGGGTTCGTAAAGCTGTCCGTCCCCGTATAGGTTGGTGGAATCTCTACTGCACCGTTTGTGCCAGCAGCATTGATGGCCGCCTGCAGCGTTGTCTGCGAACTGCCGACCAAAGGCGACTGCTCTCCATTCACCGCCGGAGTCTGCAAAGCCCCAGTCATGTTCCCGCCTGCCAGCGGAACTGCCTGGCTGAATGTCGTGTCGACGTAATGCTTGTCTGACGCTTGCAGTGCCTGTGTAGGATCGCCGCTTAAATAGAGCGGCCCGCTCAGCGTCCCGCCCGTCGCCAAAAGCAGACTCCCCTCCATTTCGGCGATCGACTGGTCTACATACTCTTTGCTCACTGTCTGCACAGCCTGTGCCGCCGGCATCAACTGCGCCTGCACCTGCGCCAGGCTTGCCTGCGCCGCTGCCGGAACAACCCAGTATTGCGTTGTGGTTGTGCCATCGCCCAGGTAGTAGACCGCTGTGTAATAAAGCCCGGCCGGTGTAGCTCCCTGGTTTGGCGCCAGATTCACGCTTACAAATCCATCCGGAGCAATTGTCACCGTGACGCTGTCAGCGGCCACTGACTGGCCGTTCGCTGTCGTAAACGCGGGCCAGCTCAAGACCAGTGTTCCTGCGCCAACCTGCCCGTTCGCCAGGTACACGGTTCCCTGAACGGTCGTCGTGCCGATGGCCTGCGCGCCGGCAACATTGCCCAGCGTCACGCATAACAGGCACAGCCCCAGCCAGAGCATCAGCTCAAGTTTCAGGGCCATCCATTTGCCATCGCGCCATCTGCCTGCGCCGAACCAATCGTTCTTCGTGAGCTTCATCCGTTTCTCTTCTTTCTTCCGGGGAATGCGGCGGTTTGTATGGGATAAACCCCATGCCTTTCCACCGCATTCCCTGCCAATTTGAGGATTTAAGCCGTTACAATTGCAAGACTTTCAACTTCTGTTTCCGCGTCCTCTGCCGAGGATTTGGTAGGCACTTGCGACTCTTTAGCCAGTCGCATTGCCAGGGTTATGAGGGGCCT